>Ga0206938_1002_pt1 | contig 118681 bp, 123 predicted proteins | sample Alteio_BWOrgHeat_12_FD_152918 | JGI IMG/M metagenome (GOLD analysis project Ga0206938, IMG submission 152918) | Enriched cells from forest soil in Barre Woods Harvard Forest LTER site, Petersham, Massachusetts, United States -... | ecosystem: Environmental > Terrestrial > Soil > Temperate forest... | reverse complement strand
AAACCAAAACCCAAAATGCGTTGACCGTCTTCATGCTCCATGCATTCATAGTCGATCAGCGTTATCTTCTTTTCCAGAATCGACCAGAACAGTTCGCGGTTGTAAGCCTGCATTTTTCTGGTATGGGAAAAAAAAAGATATTTTTTACCTGGTATCAGTTTTTCAGCAGACACTTCCTTGATACCAAAGAGGTAATCGCAGGCTGAGAGGTCTTCCGTTAGCTCCACTCCCGCCAATTCATATTCCTTATTTGTATAACATCGATCGCTGGATGGCTGCGCAAATATTTTAAGTGACGGAAAATTCTTTTGCAACCATTTGCACTGAGACGGAATTAATGCAACCCGGTTGTCCGCCGGAACCTTTGTCTCGCGGATCAAGCCAATACTCATCATGAATACCTGTTTATGACGGAAAGATATTCAATTTCAGCATTTCGATATCGAATACATGCCCCACCCCTGCCGGGAGATCCTACAAATAAGCAAATAGCCTCCCGGCTATTTACTCTTTGGATACAGATCATCACATGAGACGTTTATTTCTGCTTGGCAAATTTTTCTGTAACCCGGTCAACGCCATAAGCAGTACCCCTAACGGTTATCCATTCCTTGTCATCCTGCATTTTCACATAATAAGTTGTTTCCGTGTCGTTGTTTATTTCTGTGACCCCAAAAACGGTCTTCCCTTTGAATTTTTTGTTCAGGTCCCAGGCCAGGTGCAAGGGCAGCAATTCAACATCAGAATAATACCTTTCTGATTGGATAAAATTTCCTTCGTGGTCATATTCTATTTCAGAGACCGCTTCGTTTTCTTTGAAATGGACGAAATAAGAGTCGCCGGCCTCCTTCCAGTCGACCGTATTGGCAAGCGGAAATGCTTCTTGGAAGGCTTTGATCAGTTTTTCATTGACAGTGTAAGGACCGTTATTGGTGGCTGCCTTCATTTGAGTAGACAATAGCAGCAGGCAGAAGAGGCCAACTAGTTTTGTTTTCATACATAATCGTTTTTGGAGTGGTTAATGATATGCTCCATTAAATATATACCTGAATAGTAGACTAAGTCAAGCAGTATGGTATCAGTGGTAACGACAAAATATTGTGTTTGAAAAATATTTAAAAATCCTTTCGAAATGGTTGCTTATTTGCCATTGAAACCAAAAAAAAACCTTTCAACTAAGAAACTTTTCGTATTAACATTTCTTTTTAATTTGATTCATCGGGATCAGCGGCAAATCACTAAATGGAATTGGAGGGATTATCGCGGGTTGAATTATAGTAAAAGCCGTATCTTAAATTCTAATACTCACCTGAAAGTCATATGAAATTGAACAAGACCCTTATTACCCTCTGCATTTCTCTGTTATTTCTCGATACCCATGCCCAGCAGGGTTTCTCTAGTTCACTGGGGAAAGTGAAACTGACCTTTACCCTGGACAAAAGCGGTAGTCCGTTGTATGAAGTGGCTTACGGAAATAAAACCATCATAGCTCCCTCCAGACTTGGGTTTGCACTGGACACCGACAGTCTTTTTTATACTTCTTTTCAGCTCTTGGGGACGGATAAAAATTCATTCGATCAAACCTGGCAGACGGTCTGGGGAGAAACCAAGGACATCCGCAATCATTACGAAGAGCTGACCGTTCATCTCCAGTCCCAAAAGGCACCCGGTTATCTGCTGAACATTGTTTTCCGGGTTTTCGAGGATGGTGTCGGATTCCGTTATGATTTTCCCTTGCAGCCCAAACTGAAGTATTTTATAGTAACCGACGAATTGACTCAGTTCAACCTGACAGGAAACAACAAGGCGTTTTGGATCCCGGGAGATTTTGATACCAATGAATACCTCTATACCACTTCCCTGATCAGCGAAATTGACAACCGGAAACTGGTAGCAACCTCAACTGACATCGCCGTTCGGGTAGCGCCTGATCCCTTTGCCGTTCAAACACCCTTGATGATGAAAACCCCTGACGGCTTATATATTAATATTCATGAAGCCGCACTGGTAAATTATTCGGCCATGCAACTGCACGTGAACCAGAAAAATTATTCCCTTACGGCGAGTCTGGTTCCGGATGCCTATGGAAACAAGGCCTATCTACACGCTCCGTTCAAAACACCCTGGAGGACCATCATCGTCAGTGACAAGGCTGAAGAGATCCTTTCCTCCAAATTGATCCTGAATCTCAATGAGCCTTCCAAACTCAGCAATACCTCATGGATCAAACCCATGAAATTTACGGGTGTCTGGTGGGAAATGCAAACCGGGAAGAGCAGTTGGAGCTATTCGGATTATCCCGATAGTTTGGGTAAGGATGGTCAGTTGATACCCCATGGTCACCACGGCGCCAATACGGCCAATGTCAAACGATACATCGATTTTGCAGCAGCCAACAATATTCAAGGGGTACTGGTGGAAGGATGGAATACCGGTTGGGAAGACTGGTTTGGTAACTGGAAGGAAAAAGTATTTGACTACACCAAACCTTACCCCGATTTTGATATCGTGGAAATTACCCGGTATGCCGCATCAAAAAACGTGAGCCTGATCATGCACAATGAAACCTCCGGATCGGCCTCGGATTACGAACGTCAAATGGACACCGCATTCCGTTTTATGAATCTGTTCGGATACAAGTCTGTAAAAACGGGCTATGTCGGAAGGATCATTCCCCGGGGAGAACACCACGATGGGCAATGGATGATCGACCATTACCTGCGGGTGGCTCAAAAAGCCGCCGAACACCAGATCATGCTGGATTCCCATGAACCAGTTCGACCCACCGGTCTTCAGCGAACCTGGCCCAACTGGATGGCCTCTGAGGCAGGCCGTGGAAACGAATACAATGCCTTTAGCATTGGCAGTCCCCCGGAACATGAAACCATCCTACCTTTTACCCGTCTGATGGGCGGACCCATGGACTATACCCCCGGCATTTTTAAGATGAAGGGATATAATGTCAATGTGCCCGATCGGCAAATGCATACAACCCTCTGTAAACAACTGGCCCTGTATGTGACTTTATACAGTCCCTTGCAAATGGTGGCCGACTTGCCCGAGAACTATGAGACCCATAAAGACGCGTTTCAATTCATCAGGGATGTGACTACGGACTGGGAGGATACCAGGATACTGGGAGCCGAACCCGGTGACTATATATATATTGCGCGCAAGGAAAAGGGGTCTCCCAAATGGTTTGTCGGCGCCATTACGGATGAAAACAGCAGAAAAGCAGATCTATCCCTGTCATTCCTGGACAAAGGAACCAAATACCTGGCGACGATCTACCGGGATTCTCCACAGGCAGACTGGAAGGACAATCCAGAATCCTACATCATCGAACAATTTGTGGTGGACAATGATACGAGGCTTAAAATCGATCTGGCTAAGGGCGGAGGTACCGCAATAAGTATTTTTCCTGCATCAGAAAAAGACATCAAAACGATAAAAAAATATAGAAATTTGCTCTAACCTATCCAGATACTATTTTTTACTTAATCAAACCTTAACATGAAACATAGATTTCTCCTCCTTGTCTGTCTTATCGCCTTTATTTCGGTGAACGCTCAGACCAATGCCATGAAGAATGGTCAAAAAAATGGCGTGTGGAACTATTACGGACTCAATAAAGCCAACGGAGTCCTTTTAGCCAGGCATTTTTACAACGAAGGCGTGCCGACGGGAATCTGGGAGTTTTATAACATTCAGGGAGCCCTGTCGTGGACTTACAATTTCAATACTTCCACCGCCAACTATATACTGGAAAATACGCAGAAGGGATTTTACGCCTATCAGGATGGCAGCGGTAAATACATAAAACAGGAACCAACCCAGAAAACCATCTGGCTCAGTTCACAGTCTCAGTGGAACAATTTTTTGGTAAATAATCTTAAATTCCATGAGGAGTCCGTGCCGGCCAGGGTTCCGGGAAAAGTGGAAATCCGGGTTTATGTGGATGAAAATGGTAAGGTGACGGATTATAAACTGGGCAATGATATTGAAGCCGATATGGATAAGGATGCGCTCAGGGTCGCCAAGTTATACAATCCGGAATTTGTGCCAGCACAAAATAATGGACAAAAAGTAAAATCCATTTATGTTTTGCTGGTTTCTTATAAACTGGCCGACTACCGGTAAGAACTTCAGTAGTTTCCGAAAATAAATCTTCCTTGTTCGGCAAAAAAGTCTTTTGCGCCGGGCAAACGAGCAAGAATTTGCCGGATCTCGCATAAACAATCATGGTAAAACCAATGTTTGTTTCCTTTGAGCAAGATCCGGCATTCTCTTTTTAGTTTTTAAGCGGTCTGATGACAAACGAAGTGGGTAGACTTATCCCCTCTCTCCTTATTTATCCTCTCAAAAACCAATGAAATCCGACCGCTAGTGTTACACCATTTGTCGCCGTATTCAACGAATAGTTGTTGGGTGTTACTACCGTATTGCCGGAAGTTTTATTGGTTGCATAGCTGTTATTGGTATCATAATTATGCACATGACTGTAACTATATCCCAGGGCAACATCCATTCCAATCCTGCGGTAGAAAAAATGCGTGAGACCAAGGCTGGCTCCTGCATTCCATGTAAAAATATTGCCCACCTTTCCGTCCGAATTGGAGTTGGTGGTCGTCGTATAACTCGTACCTGAGCTGGTTCCACTTCCTGTTCCTGCTGCTCCATTTACCTGGAAATAAAACCAGTTGTTGCCTGGTCCGGGATTCAGATAATACCGCATGAATGGCCCCAGGGTTACCGTTAGTGTCGTGGTGTTGGTCGTTGATCCCGAAGTCGTGTTGTTTGTGTTGATGGTCGTGCTGTTCACATGCGATGTATTGATGCTGAATGCAGGTGTTGCACCCAAAACCACGTGGGGTGATAAGAAAACGCCGACCTGGGGTCCCACGCTGAATGTAAATGTATTGGTACCCGTATTTTTCAAAGTACCCAGATCATAGCCGTAGTCGCTGCTTGCCGAACTATAACCGGTAGAACCGATGGTGGTACCCAGCATCAGGGTCCCTTTCGCAAATTGTGCACTTGCATGAAATCCGAATAACATACTGGCAAAAATCAATAAGAAGCAATTTTTTTTCATTGTACAGAATTTTTTCATTTTGTATGGCCCGCAGGTTGTTTTTTTAATTCTCTATTGTGCGGGATGGCATAAATGGTAGGTAAGAATAGTGCCAGTTTCAGATAATGAGTTGTTAAGCGGCAAAAGTCAGTTAACAGTATGTTATCTGAGCTTTTTCAAACAATTTCCGAACAAATTTTAAGTTGTAGTTAAACGATCCTAAAAACAATTAGTCCTAGACTCTATTAAAAATTAAAACATGAAACTATCATTACTGGTAGGTGCCGCTTTTGCATTTGTTCTAACGACATCATGCAGTGCCACCGTTAAGACAAGCCACGCAGACCATCCTTATTATCTTCACGCCCTATCGGATCTGAGAGCCGCCCGTTGGATGATTGAGCATCGTCCAGGGAATTGGGAACAAACGACCGATGAAATGGAAGCGGTTCGTCAAATCGATGCGGCTATTGGAGAAATCAAAAAAGCAGCCATCGATGATGGCAAAAACCTGGCGGATCATCCACCGGTTGACGAAGCCAACGAACACAATGGCCGTTTGCATGTTTCTGTTGACTTCTTGAAGAAAGCAAGACAGGATATCAGCCATGATGAGGACAACATGTTCGCAGAAGGTTTACAGGCGCGGGCCTATAACCACATTGACGCCGCCATAGTTGCCGTTAGAAGAGCGATACACTCTTAATTATACTATTAATAAACCCATTATTTTCATGATCAGGCCTTCGGTTAATTCCGGAGGCCTTTTCGTTTGAAATAAAATATTTTAGTCTTTTCAAGACTCGATCTCTTACTTTACGGTGATTATTACACGACCTGATAGCAATCAGGGAAAAGAAAGGTTGAAATGGCATTCTCTTTTAAACTTTCCCGTTATCATTTGGAAAATCCTGGCGGATGTTTGAGTTGAAACCCGGTTTTTTCCTGATACGCTTTTGCAAATGCCAGCAAATCGGCTTCTCCAAAATGTTTCCCGACAAATGTAATTGCCGTTGGCATGCCATCCGGTAAAAAACCATTGGGTAGGGTTATGGAGGGATTGCCTGTTAAATTGGTAATAGCTAGTTGATCCCCTATCTCAGGCGGCGTGACGATGATATCGTAGGCATCAAGTATGGGATCCATTTTTTTCATGATTTGATAACGCATCCGGCAGGCATTGAGATATTCGACCGCCGGTATGAAACGCGCAGTACGAAAAACATTGGGCCACCGGTCCCTGCCCTGTTGAACCATCTGGTCATCGATTGCGTTGCGGGTTAACCCGTCAAAGGCAGCCGCTCCTTCTGCGCTAATGATCAGCGAGAGCATTTCATCTCCGTGCAGACTGTCGGGAAAATCAATCGGATTCAGTGTGGCGCCCATTTCCCGGAGTGTCGCCAAGGTTTGTTTTTCCGGACTACTAGCTGCCAGGGTATCGATATAGTTGCGGATATAGGCAATTTTCAATTTTTTTAAATTGGTCGTCCCTTTATAATTAAATGCGAAATCGATGGAAGATTGATCCACCTTATCTGCGCCATGAATAAAATAAAATACAATCGCGGCATCTTCGGCAGATCTACAGATGGGTCCAATTTTATCGGAACTCCAGGCCAGTGTCATTCCGCCCGTCCTTGCCACACTGCCATAGGTAGGGCGTAACCCGGTCACCCCGCACCGCATGGCCGGGTCTACGATGGACCCATAGGTTTCCGTACCTATAGCAAATGGAACCAACCCGGCAGCTGTAGCAGCCGAGGATCCTGCCGATGACCCGCCAGAACCTTTGGTCGTGTCCCAGGGATTGCGTGTTAAACCTCCGAACCATACGTCATCCATGGCGAGTTCGCCCAACGACAATTTGGCTACCAATACCGCTCCGGCACCCTCCAATTGCGCGGCTACGAAAGCCGTTTGATGAAGCTGCTGGCCTTTATAAGGCGGAGTACCCCAGGTGGTATGGGTACCTTCCACTGAAAAAAGGTCTTTGATGCCATAGGGAATGCCCTGAAGGGGACCTCGGTACTTTCCGATTGCGATCTCCGCATCCGCTTTTTTTGCCTGGCGGATGGCCAGTTCTTCAGTTATTTCGATAACACAATGCAGACGAGGTCCGTATTTTTTTAGCCGGTCAAGAAAGAAACGGGTCAGTTTCTCTGAACTAATTTTTTTGTACTTAATTAAAGCTGCCAGCTGAGGAATACTAAAGTAAGCCAATTGATTTATGTCTGAAGGCAGGGTAACCTGACCAGGCAGGTTAAACTCGACAGGCAATTGTTTGCGAGGAACCAAGACGCCCTTTATAACCGGATTGTACCAAAGAGGAATCGGTTCATCGTTTCTTAGGTCCTGTGCGTGTAAATACTGATAGGTCTTCACCCGATCCTTTAAAAACCCAGCCATCGAATCCCGTTTTGCCTCGGTAAAATTTAAGTCGAACATTTTTTCTGCTCCCACTATTTGAGAATGGGTAACCGTATCCTGAGCTTGTGTTGTAAAAGCCACGATTAAAAAAAGGATCGAAAAACAAATCTTCATGGTTGTTTTTTTTGGCTTACGAATATAACGGAAGGTTTTCAATCTTCTTCGATCGGGATATTTTGAATTGGAACTGGTATCGGCTCTGGAACCGGTTTTCGTACCAGGTGGCCTTTCACCCAATGCTCCATTTTGTTGTTTAAGGGTTCAAGCAAGGCTGCGACAACGACAACGCGTTTAAGAAAAAAGGGGTGTGATAAAAATCATCAATAAAAAAAAGAAAAACCCCTAAAAAGGGGGTTATGTGCCCGGAACAGGACATTTTTCGAACCAATTTTTGGAGGGCATGAATTTGACGACCAATTTTAGCCTAGCATAAAAAAATCCTCTTTTTGTACGGAAAACCGGATCCCGGTTGTCTTATTATAAAATTGTTTATGAAAATGACTAATCTTCTTGGCCAAATTCTTTTGGTTGGGGTTATCCTTTCCAGCCAGGCAGGATTTGCCCAGACTATTACAGGCAAGACAGCTGGGCTTGAAAATACGCCAAACGGAAAACTTATCAAGGCATGGTATACCGCCTGGGAGACAAGGGACTGGAATTTGATGACGCAAATTCTTGCTGACGGATTCACGTTCTCGAGCCCTCTCGACGATCATATCAATATAAATGCAGTTAAGGAAAGGTGCTGGCCCAACGCCGGCAAGATCAAATCGGCTGACTTGCAGCAACTGATCATGAGCGGGGATGTGGTTTTTATAATCAGCAATGGTTACAATACAGATGGAAAATTATTTCGGAACTGCGATTATTTTACGATAAAAGACGGGAAAATCAGCGCGTATGAGTGTTTTTTTGGACCAGGTATCAATTTTCCGACTTCGGGGAAATAACGGTCAGGGTTTAATGACCCAACCCAGTTGATGCCCTGTTGAGAAATTATTGAGGATTTGAGGCCAGTCGCCGAAAAAAGCTCCTGATCTTGCTAGTCACAAACGTCTCTCGGCAAAGCTGAGGGGTTGTACCAAGAACGGCACTTTTTTCGAACCAATTTTTAATCGGGCATGAATTTACTTAATCAACTAACTACTTGATTATCCTTTGATTACTTGACCAATGCATATATTGGTAACAAAATAAACATTTTTTTTGTACGGAAAACTAGAATCTGATTGTCTAAGTATAAAACATTCTATGAAATTAATTCTATCAATCGTACTCATGTTAGCGTTTACAACTTTTGCAAAAAGTCAGACTATAACAAAGGAAGACGCGGAAGCCCGTATCACTAACTATTTATCAGGTTTTGAAAAGAAGGACTGGAATTTAATCGCCAGCCAGTTTAATAATGACTTTAATTTCACCAGCCCGGCCGGAGATGATCACATTTCCCTTGCGACTTATAAGGAGCGTTGTTACCCAACGTCTAAGTATTTCGAAAAAGTCGAATTCCCAAAAATCATGGTAGATGGTAACACGGCGTTCGCTATTTACGATATCTATACTACAGATCACAAGGTTGTCCACAATGTTGAATACTACACTTTTAGAGATGGTAAGATAGAGTCTATTGAATGTTTTTTTGGCGCCGGCAATAAATATCCAGGTTACAAACAAAATAAATAGCGTTCTCTATTTGTCTTTTAACCACGTCGGGTTAGGGATTCACATAATGAAGCTTGACGGAGCCCGATTTGAAAATCTTTGTGTCGTCGAAAACCTAGATTCAAAATAAGAGCCGTTACCTTCCACTTCATCTAACAAATATCGCAATTCTTCAGTGATAGCTTGTGCTTTTGAGACACAAGTACAACAGATAAGAGTATAAATAAGTAGAAACACTTACGCGAAGATGTCTTGGAAAATATGATTCCTCAGCTACATTAGTTCGATTTCATTTTACCAAATTTCGAATTGTTAAGCATGTTTATGACATCGTTTCTACCGGATTCGTTTTTGTATAGAAGATCAACATCTATGTAGTATCCGTTTCGAAGACTCCCGAAAAACTCATAATGATATATTTCAGATCCCCTCATCAAATTAACTTTCAATTTATAAAATTGAACTCCGGCAAACACCTGAATCGAACTCGCTGAATCGATAACTTTTGCATCATCGGTCATAGCTTGTGCCAACCGAGTCACATTATATCTATCAAACTTTTCCTTGATATTTTTATTGGTAATTCGACGATTCTCGTCTTTGAAATTAAAATAATTGATACTTAGTGATGTAAATCGGCGTTTAAAAATTCGAAGATTTTCAACAAATTTTCTTTGCATATTTTCTTGAGTGAGATACTTTTCAGCAGTATCACTCACAGTATTTTGTGGAGTCGTTATATAAAAATCCTTTGGCAATGTCATTGTCCAATCAATTTTATCGAAGTGATGCTCACTTGACAAAGGTTGACCCACAACCACATACCCGCAGATAATAAATACAAGAGTTAGTAATTTCATTCTCAAATATATTGCTTACTCTCTGAAAATAGACTAAGGGTTTACCCTTACTCCCCCCTTTCTGTTCCCCCAATGTGACTCAGCGTGTTCGAATGTCAGTCGCCAAGTGAAAGAGGTGGGATGAGGAGAGAGAATAGATAATTACTTAATGCGTTTCAAGTAATATTTCATTTTACGATAATGACTGCCAAAAAGAAAATATTTCCGTCTTTTTGAATATCCAACTTCCTTTTTATAAATTTTACCCGTTTTCGCATTTCCTGCCCACAGTTTATTTTTTCCGAATGCGAACAGGTAGCGAGTTATAATTGTGTCTAGTTTAGTGTTCGGATTTATTGGTAAATCTTTTCCTTGAGCAAGCAGTTTCCAATCTTCAGCGGACATTTTATGTCCCAGAGTTTGAATAGCTAAATAAATCTTATCATCAACGACATTATAGGTTCCGACCGCGCTATCATATATCGTATCACCAGAAAAGGCGCGCTGTACTGAATCTGGCGATACGAACCGCAATCGCGTTCCAAAGAATTGCAAAACAGGAAAGTTGTTTCTGTAATACCTACCCGTTAAATCCTTTGGATAATTGCATCCAATTATAAATAGAAAGAATATACCTGCGAGTAGGCGCATTAGGTTGTTTTGGTAATACAAGATAACAAAATGAATAACTTCTGTTCCTATAGTGTTCATTTGGTTTATTACTTCCAGTACATTAAACTCTATGCGAGTCAATTATACTGTACCGGAGTGTACCCGGCTTGGGTACAGAACCCGAAACATCACGGTTTTAACTGCCGTAATACGGGGCGATTTACGGGGAGACATGTAAGTAGTGCGAACTGATATAATGTAATTCGCGTTACTGTCCAGTTACAAATTTGATTAAAACGAACACAAACAAACACAAACCCATGGACTTAAACTAGTGCCGTTACTGGGTAATACCCATAGAAAAACCCGACATTAAGTCGGGTTGTGTGCCCAGAACAGGAATGATAGACTACTGTATATCAATACGTTATATGCCTCCAGTTACAGTATAGTTACACGATATTTTTTGTGTGCCAGATTTACCCAAAATAATTTGAAAATATTTTTTATCCTCTTCAGAAAAGTATCTTTAATTCTTTTGAAAACGACGCGCCCACTATGCTTTATTTTTTTTGATACCTTTCGCATATGGCAAAAGTTACTTACTTATTCGGTGCTGGCGCCAGCTGCCAATGCTTGCCCACCGTTGAAGAAATACCCGGTTGTTTGGACGAAAATATTTCATTTATTCTCTAATCACCCACCCCCTGATAACCAACATGCACAAAATAATCTCCATCAAAGAATTATTGACAACCTGACTGAGTTGAAAACCAATGCTGCTCAGCACTCGAGCGTAGATACTTATATCAAAAAACTATTCATAACCGCACATGGCGAAATGAACGAAAAGATACTATCAGCAAAAGCCCTTCTTTCTTTCTCCTTCATCTATGAACAAATTAGAAACCCAACGGATCCACGGTACGATACGTTTTTCGCTTCCATCTTGAAAAATCATGATCTGGATTTCGCCGGTGACATCAGAATCGTATCATGGAACTATGATTATCAATTCGAAAAGGCCTACAGTCTTTATTCTGGCAGCCCCTCGCTCATAAAAAATCAGGAGAAACTACGGGTAGTTCCCGGTCACCCACGATTACCTGTTCACGCGGAGAAATTTTCTATATTCAAAATCAATGGAACAACCTCATTTTATGACTCTAATACTCCAGAACTCCTTCATCCTTTAGACGATCTTTCTATTGGTGCCAATAAGAGGGTGAGTCCTATTCCGGTCGATAAGCGTAGATTTCCGGTTGATGTAAGCGAAGAAACCCAAGCTGATCTTGCAAAAACTTTTACCGACTATTATTATAAATCTATAAACGGAACTTACCTGCCAATGTTATCTTTTGCATGGGAAAATATATCCGATACTTCGATGAGTACTCAGGTACTTAATACTTGTATCAATTCAATTGGCCAAACGAAGGCATTGGTAGTCATTGGTTATTCCTTCCCATTTTTTAACAGGGAGATTGATAAAAAAATCATCGCACACTTGGGAGTTGAATATCCAATTTATATTCAAGATCCCAATTTTTTTGAAGTTGAGAGCAATTTAAAATCCGTCATTCAGAAAGGCCACAACAACCCAATAATCAGAGTTAGTAACCTAAATCAGTTTTATCTGCCAGCGGAATTTTAATAACCCCGCCATCGACATGGCAGGATTTTCACTACTTAAAACAACAAAATCTTTACCTGCTACAGTTGCTTTATCGGCCCCAGGTTAGTGGTTGTCCGTGCAGTGGGCATCACGTCGATCTGATCAATCAACGCCCTGTCAATTGTTTCATATGCCTTCCGTTCTACCACTTTCCTCACCTGGCTGGGATCATACGCCGGATGCCAGCGGATCCCCTGATAGTACTTCCCGGATTTTAGGATGATCGTTATAAGGTAGTTAGGCACAGATGCTAAAATATTTAGCAAACATAGCAACCAAAGCAAAGCAAGCCAAAAATAATTATCTTCCGTAGGCCAACAGCTTAACCAAATGGAGGAAAACAAAAGTCAGGACAATGCCGATAAGAAGATTAATTCTGGCGCGCCTCCGGTTGTCGGGCAGGAAAAACCCATAGGACATGAGGAGCATCCCCACCGTGCCAAGAGCCGCTACCCCAAGATAAAGAAATGGCTCAAAGGTGAGATAGTACCAACCCCGGAGTTGGTATTTAATTTTCTCCTTATGATTGGTACTTTTTTGTTGTTTTCTATAGCCTATCATCAGTCTGGGTCCGCTGACAAACAATTTGTAATTGCAAACAGTCCGGTTATGACAATCGGTAAAGTTGAATATGTGTACCCACCGGGAGCACGGAGATCTCCACCACTTACTCCGGATACCGCGAAAGACCTTAGACTTTTTTTGTACAATCTTGGCAATCATCCGATTCACGTTTATTATATTAAGTATAAGTCTACTTTTGATACTTCAGAAGAGAAACAGATCCAAATTCTTGCCGATATGAAATCAGACACACTTCGTTCTTTTAATTGGTATTCGCAGACTGGACCCCCTCGCGATATTACAATTCATGCATTTGACAGGAAAGTTACAAGCAAGGACAGTGCAGGTATGTATAATGGAAAATGTTTGATTTATCTGGACCTCGAATACTATAACGATATCACCAATTGCTGGAGAACCTACATGTTAATAATGTCGCTCAAAGACCATCAGAGCCAGCAATCCCTACTGGAAAATATCTATTACAATGAAAACCTGGATTCACCTTCAATGCCACGTCCTATCCCCAACCACAATTAGCCAACCAAATTCGCCATCAGTTCCTCCTTATATTCATCAGAAAAGAACTTGTGGTCAGTGATCCGTTTGCTCACCGCCTTTTTGTTCTCGTGTATCAGCATTGCTTCGATTTCCGGATCAGTTCGTCCTTGTTTCTGATAATATTCAACAGCAATTTTTTCAAGTACCTCAACCTTTGCGGCCAGCACAACATCCGCAATAAAAAGCGCTAACAACAATTCGTGTGGGTCGAACTCCGATTTAAACTTGTTCATAAGATTCATGTGTTTTGGTTTTTATTTTCATTGGCCTGCTACTATAGTTGAATCGTTGACAGCGGATAAAAGAGCCGCGACAACCTGTTCTTTCATATTTTTAATACCTCCAGAAAGGGTTGTGACGTGATTCTCTACCTTTCCGACCAGCTGTTGAATTTGGACGTGAATGGTTACATTTTTACTACCGGTGGCTCTAGCTGGTTCCTTTGGAGGTTGATTATCCTTCGCAGGCTTATGACCCAAAAATGCTCCGCGAGTAGGAGGACCCATTGCTGATGGTCCCTCTACAATAGGATTGCCAGCATGATCCTTGGCGAAGTCAGCCAAACCGTTACTGAATCCAGCTTGAGCCGCATTACCCATACGGTCAGCGGCATGATAGATGGCGTCGATAGTTTGTTTAGCGCCTTCCACGACCATCGCAGGATTGAACGTCAGAACTCCTGCGATGACTTTCCCCAGGCCCATAAATATGTCGGCGACTACTCTTCCGAACTCCTTTATCGTTTCCCAAACTCCCATGATAATACCCCGAAAGATCGCAAAGTGTTTATAACAGTATATCACAGCTGCAACGACCAGTGTCAATCCTGCTACGATCCATGTTATAGGACACGCCCAAAGCGAAGCATTAAATAACCATTGACCTACGGTCAAGAGTTTGGTCGCAATAATATTGGCCTTCATTACTGTTTCATAGATTATCAGTCCGCTAACGACCACACCTACCGCACCAGCGATGGCGAGAGTTATTTCACGATGTTGTTTCATCCAGTCAATACTGGATTTGATCGCATTGGCAACTGCATTTATCGCCGGTACAAAAAATTGTAATAGTTCAACCGCTGCACCACCCACTGAATAGTGAATATCTTCCATTATCTTGTGATACCTGTGAAGCGGATCTGCATCTGCAGCAGCTTTAGCGCTTCCTGCGAATTCGGTCTGCAACTCATGCAGAATAATTGCTTGGGCTTGTGCCGCCTGCCCTGTTTTTACCAAATGCTTGATTACCTCTTTTTGCGCGTCAGAGAAATTCACCCCGGCTTTATGTAGCGCCGTAATTCCATGGATAGGATCCTGTAAAGCCTTCCCGACCTGAATTGCGGTTTCGTCCAAACCATGGTGCATACGCGTAGCCATGTCCATGATTGACTGCTCAGCGTCATGAAATACAGCTTTACTCACACTTGGGAACGTCAGAAGCTGAGCCTGCATGTCCGATAGTTCGCCTCGAGAATATTTTACCTGCTCTGCGAAGCTTATCGCATCGTCCTCCAGGTCTTTGAATGTCAACCCTGCTGCGAAGCCTGTGCTTTCCAAACCGGCTTTAACCTGCGCATTTGCCTGTTCAAGTTGATGAAAATCTTCCACCGAACTCTTTACAAATTCGAGCCCTTCATACATACTAAACGCGGCGGTGATTGCCCCTACCATTTGTTTACCAAATGAACCAGCAGCCTTTGCGGCGCCGTGCATGGTGCCTTCAAGATGCTGCGCAGCATGGTCCGCGTCTTTAATTTTGGATGTAAACAAATCCTTCAGATGCATTACCCAGGTAACTTCTTGTTCCATATAAATTATATATTAATAGTCCAACCAATTTTCTTCGTGTAGTTCCTTCTTACTTGCCTGCGATAGGAGCTTGTTTTTTGCAAGTTCACCGGCAATGAGACGGCTCATGATTGCGTCGTTCATCTCGTTCAATTCCCGGCGGCGCCGCGGTATTACGATCGCAAACATTTTTAACCTAAACAATTCTTTTACTACCTCCTGGTGCTTTTGCTCAACTGTCATAAATTATTTTTGAAGAGTTTCTACCAAAAATCCCATGGTACCACCAGGTGTCCGGTCCTGGTGAATCTTAAACTGGACCTTCGAAAGCCGACGACCGGTGAGTTTGCAGACGAATTCATCCGGTGAAGTCTGCTTCCAGATATGCTTTATTTTTGGCACTGACTTCGGCGTTTGAACTTCCTGTTCGTGTTGATCGAGCTTCGAAATGATATCTGTAAAATTTTCCATCGTAATTGTTTTTACCAGGCTCTCCAGGTTGGTTTAGTTTTGAATGAGGCGGACACCACGTCCTTCGCGTTTAGCGTATTGTTTAAGGCAACGGTGTCATGCTGAGATCTAAGAATAAGGTCAACGCCGCTTATCCAGTGAGGTGACATCTTTTTAAGCTCATTCCAGATTTCCAATACTACACGGATATGTTCGTTAGTCACCGTTGGTATCTTCTCGAAATGTCTTTTCATGAAAAAGGGAGCGTCACCCAGGTGAGCGTACACCTCTTCTATGGACATCGATTTCAGGTCCCCGGTCTTGTCAACCTGCACACTTGCACAGCGGGTAAAAACCAGCTCAGCAATTACTGCTTTCGGATCCATATAGGATTTTCCCTGACGTCGCAAAGAATTGGATACTGCCGCCAACCGCGCGCGGAACACCACATCCGTAGCCTTTATCTTGTCGTTCATATTTTGCTTTTTTCGTTTTCAAGCCTTTCTTTAAAGTTTCCTAACACCTGGTCGCGGGTTAGAACTACCTGTTCATAAATGCGTTCATACCGCGGGTCATGACTGATTATCTCCACCGGCTGACCATCAATAAATCGAATTGCCAGTATATGTGGTGATTTCAAAATGGAGTTCCGGTAATCGTCAGTGATTAAAATCTCACTCATATAATTGTGTTTTTGTTTTAAAAATTTAGCCCCGGGCGAGACCGGCCAGGGCTGTTTGGGCCAGATCAGAAGTTATTTTTGTATTTAGTTTTCGATGGTATTTGCGATTGTATTTAATGCGATGTCCTTTCCACACCCGCCCGTCCTTTCCAGGAACTTGATCGTTTGCCGTCTATTGAAAATTGCCATGGCCCGGACTTCAGCAAAGTGCTCAAATAATGCAATTTCATATGGTGTTGCACCAAACGGAAACATGTCGCTGATGCCAACCCGGATTCTTTCCATTTGGAATACATATTCTTCATATCGAAGCTCCATCGCACTTAAAAATTTTACGCTGTTGTTCATTAGTAACTATTTCTGCTTGGTGGCCGTCGACCCATCTGCATTGGAAACGGTGTACGGCCCCCTTGTTGATATTGTTTATATTGATTTGCGAACGCAGATACCATGAAATACTCAAAAGCGTCGGTTAGATGACCATTTGCCTGGTATCGAATTTTGGTTTTTGAATCGGTGACCATTTCTTTGTTTTTCGTGCCGTCTGGTGCTTCCTTGGTCAATACAAAGTCGTTAATCGTGGACTTGCACTTTTCGTCGATCAATATTTTTATTTCACCTACCTCCTTTTCCAAAACCGCATTTAACCACGATACCCTCATCGCTACACTTGGATTACTTTTTAGAATCCGCATATTTGGTCTAAATGGCTGCAGATAACCCTGTATCATTGTAAAGAAATTATGACCCGTTTCAAGTAAAGTCGAGCGCTTTTGGCTGGTACTGTCGCCGTAGATAAATAATCCCGCCTTGTGGTCCGCATATCGTTCAGAAAAGAGTTTACAGACCGATTCAACCGAATTTCCCGGATGCCGGGCTGTTATCTCGTCAATAATCCGAACCTCATTACCATTACCATTATCAGTTACCTGACCTATTAAAACTGGGAGATATGGATTTATATTCTCATCGAAAGAAATATGCAATGGCAGTTTAGGGTTATACTTGCAGCTGCCAACATGTTTTTCCAGCTCAAAACTTTTATATATCTCTCCTCCAGTTTTCAATGTAATGTTCCAATCACCTTCGACCATTACAGAATATTGGTACTTGGTCAGGCTTTTTAAGGATTCCAAATACTCCGCACTCATATATGGATTGTCCCGAATCAACGCTGGCAAATAATACCAATCATGTGGCAGGGATCCATTGAGCCATCGATCGTAAAACAGCTCCTTCACCCACCCGGGGCTCGGATTGCAGGTTGCCATGATAATTGGCGGAGGCTTTTCACCAGACCGCGGGACAAATGTTCCGCAACGCTCAATACTTTTATAAAATGTGTCGGGGGACAGCTCATTGCATTCCTCGAGAACCATTCCAGAGCACTCTAACCCGCGAAAGCGAAGCAGGTCCTTATCATCAGCAAAATTTTCTCCGAAAAACAGTAACTGACTTCCATTGGTGAATGTCACGGTCTGCGTTTCTTGGTTAAACTTTTCAATATAGGATTCCGGACACAACTTCAGGAAACTGGGTATTGTGGTAAGTTTTAAATTCTGCAAGGTATCCCTGATCACGATCCACCGAGAACCCGGGTATTTGGTTGACAGCAGTAACAATGCACTCAATACAGCATATGATTTTCCGCCCCTGATTCCACCGCCATAAAGCAGATACTTGAACTGCTTGGAAAAGACAGCAGCCAGAAACTCCTCCTGTTTGGGGGTAGCCTGAAAAAGTATTTCTTTCGGTGTTTCCATTTTATAATTCAATCTCCGTTCCGCCAATGATAAATACCTGTCTCACCTTCGGTGTAAGTGAACCGTCCGGGCTGGTTATTTCTGTCCTCGCAAGCTTACCTTCTTTATATTCCAGTAGCGCCACCATTTTATCAAGGAACGGTTTACCAGTCAGTCCATCCATTTCAGCAAAGAACTTTTTTTCATAGCGTCTCCAGGCTTTTGTAGCCAGAGCGTTACGCTGTGCGGATCCCCTTGGAATCGCCACATCCTTTGTTCTTTTACTGATACCAGAAGGATTTCCGGACTGGCCCTTAACAAATTTTGGCATAGTTCACTTTGTTTTTAAACCAGCATTGAGACCAATGCCGGTTTGTTCCCTATTTATTCAAAAAATAAAAACGTTTAAAAAACATGGGCCAGGGCCATGAGTGGCCAGCCCGTTTGATATGAAAAAATAGCTCCTTATCCCTCCTGCTGAGGTGTTTCGTTCTTTTTGGCTTCCTTTTCACGCAGCGCCTTCATTTTATCGCTGACTGGATTACCACCCAATGCGGACTGCACCAGCCTTCTCTTGGCGTCCCCGAAATGGGTATCCTGAATCTTTCTAATCCTGTCAACACAAGCCTGGCCCGTGGATAGGTAATCGCCTGCCAGGAACTGCTCCATATGGGTAGCATCATCCGGATTGTCATAACCCTTATCGAAATGCTTCTTTTTCATACTGGCACGGGCCTTCGCTGCAATACCTGCATCATCCAGATCCCCGGCCTTTCCACGAATGGCGTCGTAAATTTTTTCCTCATAAGCCATATTCCTTGACTCTAATTTCTTTGCGCCTGTGGCCTTAATTGCATCCTCGACCATCGCGTCCTGCATCAAATCGAAGTTGCGGTCATGCTTGGCATATTCGGCCTTCGCTTGCTCATGCTCCGGGTGATTGTGATCTCTGTATGCCGCTTGCGTCTTCCGGGCGCGTTCTGCCCCTTGCTGAATGGCTTTGCCGTAACGGCTGAATGGTTCAGGATTCTTCTTGAAATCGGCTGCTATGCGGTCGTGGAACGACATATTATCCATGGCGCCAGCATCATCGTTTTTAGCGTCCTCCATTCGTTTGTTATGAATCTTTTGTGACTCGGAAACACTTTTAATTGTTTGCATAATTTGTACGTTTTTATTGATTATTGATGTTTAGAATTCATCTGGATTTGCAAAAGAACTAAGTCTGTAAGTGAATTGACTGTTGGTAATAGTATCGTTGGCAATCTTGACATCCGGATCGGAACTTTTATAATGTATTCCAAAACCCCGTGGAGATTTGATCTCGTAACGCAGCCTTACTGCCACCTTACCATATTTTTCTTCTAATCCCTTTCCATAATCGCTTGCCGAATCATCACACGGTATACTTATGACAAACTCCTTACCGGTCATCGGGTTGTTTATTAAGTAAAGCTTGTTTTCAATAAACGCCAACTCTGCATCCATTTGCGATAGGTGTACCTCACAGGAGTCAAACTCCTCACCATCAAGAAGTTTAATTACGATTTTATATAAAATAGCTTTTATTGTTTTGTTTGCAAGCTGATCTTCAGTGAATCGATGTTTCATTTTATTACTGTTTTGGTGGTTTTTTAATGCTTAATTTCTGCGTTCTCCACGCCATTGGGCCTGGTGTGCTTCCTGCTGTTTTTTGACTGTTTTTCATGCTTCGTGTTTCTTCTATGTAACTTAAACGCTATAACTAATTGATATTCAAATCTTGTCGATTCCTATTTCTGGCATTTACGCCTAACGGCCATCTTTAGACACACGCCATTTTTTCTATAGTTTCCACCGCCTGTGTGTCGGACATATGTTTTAAGACCATTAAGTTTTTTAATCCCACAATACCGGATACTCAGCTTCAGTCACAGCCAGGCCGGAACTATCACGCTTCACCAGGTAGTCGGCTAAATCATAACCACTCTTCCTTTCATCATCGGTTGCCACTTTTTCCAGGAGTGATGAAACTGCTACTTTGCTGCCAATCAACTCCCGGATGATATCAGCTTTTTGTTTCCAGGATTCATATTGCCCGAGATCTGGATAAAGCATTACGTTTCTTCCTTTCAGAACTTTTGATATTTCCTTTTTGGACCATCCGCACCCGCTGGATCCGCCGGTCGCTATCCACACCAGGTTCGGGAAGTATACGCTGGCGATTATTGCCGTCTTTTCGCTTTCGACTATGGCTACAGTCTTGTCCGGGTGTTCTGCTAAAAGATGTTCACCGAAAAAACATTGCTGTAGGTTTAATTTTTGGGTTTCGTTGTTCAGATATTTTCCAAAGACTTTACTGCAAGGGACGTCCGTAACTTCTGTAATATGCTTTTTACTGGTTCTGTCCCATTTTTCGACTTGTTCACCCGCCTTTACTCTTTTTCCGGTCACCGCGTTATACAGCATGATCTTGCATTGGCGGATGTTTTCCTGCTGATCGATCTGCCAGAATATTGTAGCGCCCTTCCAGTGTTTTGAACTTCCAATGCAGTATTTAGAAACCAGATCCATGGTGATATCTTCACCGAATAGGGCTTTCAGGTACATAACAAACCTATTGTCGGCATATCCTGTCATCGATCGTACTACCAGGTCACTGTCCAGATAGTCGATCGTGGGGGCTGGTGCGGCCTTTGGCGCCGAATAATTCTTTTCAGGCTGATAGATCTTGTTTTCTTCAAAGAACTGTTTCGGGGTTTTATGATAGCCGCAATTGTTTTCCCGGTCACAACGTCCAACCGTTTCAAAAAGAAGGTTTCCTGTTTCTGTATCTCGATACCTGGTGAAAACCCGTTTATGTCCGCATGCCGGGCATGTTTCTTTCGAAGCTGGTGTTTTGTAAGGATTCAATATGTATCTGTACTGACTCATTTTATCTTCGGTACTTCAAAGTTTTTTGGGTTACGGTAACACGGTAACGGTATTATATACCTTTTACCGTAATTACCGTTATTGGTAACCGCGGTAGAATTACCGTTAATTACCATAATTACCGTAATTACCGTTGTCATTTAATTCAATTGTTTTTGCTCTATAATATTTACCATCGTGTTCCACCAAACCCCATCCCACAGCGTCTTTCACGCGTTCTCTAGTAGTTTTGTCGGAGTATCCTTTTTCGCTCATGATCGCACTTACCAGCTCCCCGGCGGTAAGCGATTTACCGAGCGGTAAAACCTTTTTAATTACCGTAAACATTTCGGCGCGCTTTTTACCGTCTTTTTCACTCTTTTTTTCGTTAGATATTTCATCAAAATCAGCGGCGATAAACATCGATTGACGTTCACTCCACTTAAATGCTACGGTTAATTCCGGGTTGTTCCGGTTTTTCATTGGTTCACCACCGCGACAAGTAATGATTCTTGAATTCTCATCGTATGGCTTTGCCATCATTACACACTCTGCTTCCCGGCATATTTCAGAACCCAAATGACCTCTTGGCTTATCGCTCCCTGGATTTGGGTGCAGTGTGCAGAAAACAGAAATATTGTATTTGACAGTCATTTCGCGAAGCCAATCCATACACAACCCCGCTTCTTCAAGATCGTTCGTGTCGTTAACCAGGTCACCTGCACCATCAAACATTAGCAGGCTACATGGATTATTTTCCAACATCTGTACAGTAAATTCTTTTCTTTCTTTCAGCCTGGAAACGGACCTCATGCCTGCAATCAGCACGTTCGGCATAGTTTCGCCTTGGTTTATTTCCGCACGGCGCCCAGCCCTATGCCACGAGTTCCAAACGTCGTTATTGGTGCGTTCGAAATCCAGGCTGATTATACCAGCACATGATTTATCCACCGAAAAACCCAGACAATCAGATATTGGATTAACAAAGCTTGAAATGATCGCTTCTATACAGCTACTTTTACCACCGCCGGGTCTTGCTATCAGCGCAGAAACATTTTGACTTGTTAAAATCGTGGTCCCGCCTAGTTGGATAACCGGAGGCAATTGCGGTGGTCTGTTATTCCAGTTCGGAATGAACACGTTTTTATTTAGCTGCCTGTCATCACTTCCTTCAAAGAGCTTGTCGACGGAGTCTGTTTGTGGAAACGATTCCTTTAATTCCTCGTCGATTAGTTTATTCTGAAAAAGGCGTTTTGTTTCACCCACCTATTTTCGTTTTTTCCTTTCAAGATATTCGGCCGCCGCTTCCTTGCGTTCAGCCGCCCCGGGCATCCGGGCCCCCATTACCCACCGTTCCAGATCCTCGCGCAAGAAATAGATTTTCTTCCCGGCCGGTTTTGAATAAGGGAGGACTCCTGCAGAGGTCAATTTATACAGATATGAAACGGCGATATCCAGGAATTGGGCGCCTTCTTCAGCAGTCAGTATTCTTTTGGAAGCCAATACTTGCCCCATATACCCTTTTTCCAGAGAATCAAGGCGCACTGCAATGCTTTGACGTAAGGGTTTCCTGGTTCCCATTTAGTAACCGTTCTTGCTTTTATTCTGCAGGTTACTGTAGATTTCCTGCCAGTTGTAACGGACGGAACCGCCGATTTTAATCGGAGTGATCACTTTATCCTTCTCAAGTCTTTGAGCGGTGCTCACGCTGATATCCAAACGATTGGATAATTCCCTACGAGAGATAAAAACAGGCTCAATTGCACGTCCCTGCTTAAAATTTGACATATTTGGTTTCATTTTTTCAAAATTGATAATTCAACACTTGTTTTTAACGATGTGGACCCAGAACTGGTACCACTTTTATTTTTCTACCTTGACTGAATAAAGTTCACTTTTTGCAATTCAGTTAGTCGGCAACTAGGGCATATGTGCCTTACTTTTATTTTGTTTAACTTCAATTCACAAAACTCAATCTTCCTAATTGATCAATTCGAATGTTAGACCGTGCACGGCCTATCTTTATTTTAGTTGACCGTGATTGAACAAACTTAAATAGTTTGGGAAGTCCTTAAAAACCTGGTTATTGGGGTGTGAAGAACCATGAGCGAAACTGTGCATAACACCTTAATTGACGGCCACAACCGGTATGAAATCTGCTGGAAGGCGGCTGACTGTTTTTTATTCAATCCGAGATCGGCTAATGTCTCCGGAGTACCCTTTGGCGACTCCGGGCCTTATCCGACCAACGATGGACTCTTTTTGTTTGTAGTTTTGTTGCAAACAATAAACATATGGAAGCATTAGGTGTGGTACTTGGATTTTTTGGTGTACTTCTTTCAATAGCTGGGCTTCTTTACGCGGTCTACACTACACACCAAATCTCCAAAGGTGTAAATAGGTCTGCCGTAAATAGGGTTCATACTCTGGTCGGCAGGATGGAGGAACAGAAAGGAAAAATCGAAGACAAGAACTCGGTTGAATGGCACACTTTGCATTTTACACAGCAGGAACTCCAAACTCTGGAGAATGATTTGAGAGATATTTTTAATATAAAATAAAAAAGCCCCGGATCAACCAGGGCTATAATTATTAATTTTTAATTCGGAATTATTAATTCTTAGGCTGCTTTGGGTCTTTCATAGTACGATGGTGGTCTTTTTTTCTTATCTAGAAATATGTCTTTGAAACGGTCTTTACGGTTAAACTCTATAAACTTATCATGTCGTTCCCGCAATTGCTCAATTAGAGTTGTAAGGTTTTCAACATTTGATCTTAATTTTTTCAGGTCATAAGACATTTTGTATTTGGGAAGATTGGCTCCTTTTGAATCTGCCTTATAATAGGCCAATATTCTCTTTTCCGCTTGTGAGTAAATTGATATCTTTTTCTCGTACTTCCTCACGGCTGATGCCAATTTGTTGACAAGCATTTTTTGACCAGCCACAGTTTTTCGTAGATATTTCACTTCAACTTGTTGCATTAGACGTTGCTGTTCTAAGAAATACATCTGAAATGTGTCTTTGTGAACATTCGGAATTTTCAATTTCTTCGGTGGTTTATATCCAGACTGGAGTCTCAATATATCCAGAAGCCTGTTAAAATTAGAAGATGCGAAACCGTAATCTTCAAGCCTATTATTTTTAGGGATAACCTCGCTTGAGGAATAGGGAAGCTTCTTTTCTACTTTAGTGGAATTCTTTTCCACTTTCTGTTTCGTTACCTTTGCTTTTGATTGTTGCATAAAATGTACTTTTTATGTGATGATTGAATAAATGCCCAGGTGACAGCCTGGGTGTTTTTGTTTACAAATTTTCCGCAATGAATTTGGAGAATCCGACATCAGTCTTCGGATCCTTATGAATCGTCACCTGATATTTAGGCCAAAGCTCATTTACTTCTGTCAAAAATTGTGCGAACTGATCTTTCTCCTTTTCATTTTTAAAGAGGATTTTTATCTCTAGTGAATTTTCAGACGTAAAAGTCATTCCTGAATCCATGGTTATGTTGGTTTTGTTTAAAAACTAATTTAGCGGCGCCGGATCACTTCCGTGAACTAGCTCCCTCACTTCTCTAAGAAGCTTCTCTTCAATCAGGTTATTTATTGACAAGGTTTCCAAGTCTTCCCTACAGGCATCCTGCAAAATAGGACATTGGTTCAGACGAGAAAGGTATGGACATTGAATCCGGAAGGGGCAAGTAATACAGCCTCTACAAACAAGTGTTTGACTCATATTTTGAAATTTTGAAATTCAATATTAGCCAGGCGTAGAAACGACCGGCGAAGGCAGAACAAGTCCACCTGTAGCTTTTTCTCTGAATAAGTCCATAACGGTCCATCCTGCCGGCAGCGGTGTCAGCGTGGCGGCAAACCGGTCCCACAGTGCCTGCAGCAAGTCATCCCCGGTGCCCGCCTCATGGGCCTGGTAAAATTCTCTATAAAGTTCCCAGTCTGTTGTCATGTTGTGTTATTTTGTTTTTTTCCGAGGCTTGTCATTGATGTCTATTACCGTGGCAGTGTTCGGATCTTTTTCTGGCACAGCCGCTTCCAGATCAAAATTTAATTTATCCGAAGCACGGTTCTTCAGTTCCGCAGCTGCCTTTACATAGCGCATTGTGTGCATCAGCCCGGCATGCCCCAGCATGCTGCTAACAGTTAATACGTCTGTTCCCTCAACAATAAGGTTAGTTCCAAATGAATGTCGAGCATTGTGCCAGGTTACTTTTTTTGTGATCCCTGCACGCTTCACCCAGGCCTTTATAGTCTTGTTGGCACCATCTGCAGTAGGTAATCGAAATACTTTATCCGATGATTTCTTAGGCCTCCCTATCAATTTTAATGCAGTATCATTGAGGTTAACGGTAATCTCCCTTTCAGTTTTGCTTTGTATCACGGTCATAACCTTGCCGTTTATATCCGACCATGTCAATTTATGTACATCGATCCACCTAAGACCTGTGACCAGGCAAAAAAGAAAGGCATTCCTGACATCAAATTCGCTTTGGGTAGGCGTCGCCACCAGTTGTTTTATTTCCTCAATTGTTAGTGTATCTTTTTTCTTCGCGCCGGGAAGCTTTCCCTTTTTAACTTCCAATACCGGATTTCTATTTATCAATTTTGCCTTATAGGCTTCCTTCATCATTTTTTTAAACCTGGCGTAATAAGAACTGGCTCCCTCTCCTTTTGATGTGCTTTTTAAGTATTCGCGATAACCCTCGATCATCTGAACATTGATGTTCTTAAAAGTTAAGTCTTTGTCTTTTCCAATAAAATCCTTGAACCGGTTTAACGCACCCTGCAGGTTTCGCTTGTCTTTTAATTTATATCCATCTATAAATTTTTGCATCCATTCAACTGCTTTAGTTTTCTTTCCAGATTCGGTTTGAACATCATAGTCGCTCGATGCGAGTTCATGTGCACGATCACTCCTGATCGTTTCAGCAAGCAATCTCGTTGCCTTGTTTTTAACGCGTGCCTCTGCCGAATTGCGTATATCTAATTTCAAATGGTGAATAAATTCAAATCTTCTCTTGGGAGTTGCGGAAGCATCATATATGTCGAGATAGAGGGAGATACTGATAACTTTTTTGTCTTTATCCAGGTTTTTTTTCTCTCTTAATGTGACGCTCATCTGAGGGGTAGTTTTGGGTTCGAAAATGGGTCCAGTTACACAGGTCCAGTTACAAGGTAGTTACAAAAAATGATAAAAAATAGGCAACCAAAGGAAACGATAAGAAACTATAGGCTTGAAAACCAGTGAAGTAAGAAAAAAGAAAGGGGACCGAAGTCCCCTTTTAGTGCCCAGAACAGGAATCGAACCTGCACTACCTTGCGATAACCAGATTTTGAGTCTAGCGCGTCTACCAATTCCGCCATCTGGGCTGAATGGAATAATGGGAGGCAAATGTACGGGATTGAGTCTAATTTAATTTAAAAAAATGGGAGAATTCCGGTCAGGAACGTTTCAAATACCGACCCAGTATTTCACTGACTTCTTCTGCCTTGCTATAGACCATCAAATGCTCCCCTCCCTGCACTTCAATCGCCTTCATATTGGGATGAATAGGTAATATTTTATCGGCCGTGCCATGGATATGCAGGAATGATTCGGGTTGCCAGTCATTGTTGATGGTAAACAACTGTTTTACTGCCCACCGGAAGAAAATGGGGTCCGTGTCTTCCAGAATATTGGTCAGCATTTTCTTCTTCATCGGTTCGTTGGCACCGAATAAGCGGAAAACAAACTTGTTTGGCCTCAATAAAAAACGGCTGGGTATGATTCGATAAAATCTGGTTTTGGCTAGAAAAACATAAAATTTGGGGATCTCATTCCTGAAGCAATAGCTGGAAATTATGACAGTCTGGACCGGCCTGAGTATTTTAGACATCTGTATGGCAACGATTCCACCAAAGGAAAGTCCGACCAGGATAAAAGGTCTGGATTGGTTTACCTGCCGGCTCAATTCCTTACAGTACATTTCCATGGAATCCTCTTCAGAAACTGGCGCCCAAACGATGTGATGAATTGTAAATAAGTCTGGAAGGATCAATTTTTGAAATACCCGTTTGTCTGCACCAAGTCCACTGATAAAATAAAGATCCATGGATAAAGAAAATAGATAGCTATTAAATAATGGTTAATCCCTTTTCATAAACTTAATTAACTTAGGAGAATAAACCACATATAAATAAGATGCAGCTACCCCCGGACATCCTAATAAAAATATTGCTTTCGATTTTAGTAGGTGGGGCTATTGGAGTTGAACGAGAATACAGGAGTAAATCCGCTGGCTTCCGTACCCTCACCTTGATTTGCTTAGGTTCTACCCTCTTCACGATTTTTTCCCAAATTATTGGAGCCGGTAGCAATCCGGACCGGATTGCGTCCAATATCGCTACGGGCATTGGGTTTGTAGGTGCCGGCGTCATTTTCAAAGGAGATTTTGGGGTCAATGGAATTACCACAGCGGCCATGATCTGGGTAACCGCGGCACTCGGAATGGGTATTGGTGCAGGTTATTCCCTGGTTTCCATTGTAGCTTGTATACTCATACTGGTTATGCTGATTGTATTTGGAAAACTGGAAATATGGATTGATCATGTAAACCAAATGCGCAACTATAAAATAGAAACCGCTTATAAAGAGGAGACCATGCGGTATTATGAGAAACTATTTGAATCTCATCATCTATGGTACAAAAGAGGGCGTGAAGTCAAAGCAGGTGGATCAATAACCGGTGAATGGTTTGTAAGAGGCTCCAGGAAAAATCACCTGGCATTCATTAGTGAGATACTGCACGATCCGGAAGTCAATCGTTTTGAATATTAAATTCATCGGAAATAATTATTTAAGATAAGTATTGCGTACTATGGTTTACCGGGCGGCTGATGAAAATGACCTGGAAGATCTTCAGAAACTTGGTCTCGATTCTTATGGGCTATTGAAAAAAGAATTGACGGCGGATAACTGGTTAAAGATGGAAGCCGTGCTCAAAAGTGATCAGACCTTCCCTCTTTTAGTAAAAACCACCTTTGGTTTTGTTTGCGAAGAAAACTCAAAACTATTGGGTATGGCTTTTTTAGTGCCCAGTGGAAATCCGACTAAAATTTACTCATCGGACACCAGTTATATTCGGATGGTTGGCGTACATCCAAATGCTGCAGGAAAGGGAATTGCGCAAAACCTGACCCGTTTTTGCATCGAAAAGGCAAAACGCTTGGGGGAAAAAACCATCCGTTTGCATTCGGCGGAAATCATGTATACAGCCCGGCATATTTATGAGAAACTGGGGTTTAAAAAAATAAAGATATTGGATGAACATTATGGCCTGGCATATTGGCTCTATGAACTGAAAATTAACTGAATTAAAATGCCGGGGTTCGTCCACCATCCACCGCAATATTCACTCCGTTGACATAAGAGGCCGCTGGAGAAGCCAGAAATGCAATGACTTGTGCAATTTCTTCGGGTTTTCCAAAGCGTTTCATTGGAATACTATCCCTTAACATTTCCTCGATGACCTTGGGATCCTTTCCGCCTAAATTGGAAGAATGTTGTATCAGCTCATCCAGTCTTTGTGTCTCGGTTAATCCAGGAAGAATGTTGTTAACCGTAATATTAAAGCGACCGATCTCATTGGCGAGGGTCTTTGCCCAGGAGGCTACGGCGAGCCGGATTGTATTGGAGACTCCCAGGTTAGCCAGGGGTGTTTTAACTGAAGTAGAAAGGATATTGATAATCCTGCCATACCCCCTTTTTTGCATGCCGGGGACTACGGCCCTGGTCAGGATCTGATTGTTGATCAAATGCTGCCTGAAAGCCTGCTCGAATGCATCATTAGAAGCTTCCAGGATCGGACCCGCTTTTGGTCCACCGCTGTTGTTGATAAGAATATCGACGTTTTGTTTTTCGGTGATGGTTCCAATAGCCTCTTCCACCTGCTTGGTTTCAGAAAAATCAACCAATACCCATTGATGGACCTGGTCTTTTGTTTTCGGTAACTGGCTTACTGCAAGCGTCAGCGCATTGGCATTCCGGGCGGCCAGAATACAATCGGCCCCATTTAAAGCCAGTTCTTGGGCGGTCGCCAACCCGATACCCTGAGAACTGCCGCAGACCAGGGCCGTTTTACCGGTCAATGAAAGATTCATAGGACAAAGATAGGACGGAGAGCTGGATGGCGGCAAGGCGGGTCTTTACCAGACGAACACTGAAAACGGGTGCTCCCCTATCAAAATTAATTTGACCATGTCTAATTAGTTTTTACCTTTGATATCATTTTAATATCATTTCAATAACAAGCCATGGAAAAGATAATTAAACCCATTTCAGGATTTGCCATACTGATTTTATCCCTCGCCCTCTTGGCTTTGGCAGTCTTTCTGTTTGTAAACGGGGCGCAGCAGGAAATATCCCGATTCAGCGTTATGGGTGCCCTATGTATGATCGCTTTTGGTTTCCTGGTAAAGGGAATCATGATCGTTAATCCCAATCAGGCCCGGGTGCTCACGTTTTTCGGTAAATACGTGGGAACCGTAAAGGCAAACGGTCTATTGTGGATTAATCCATTTTTTAAATCATATGCCATTTCTCTACGTTCACAAAACATGGAAAGCAATCAGCTGAAAGTGAATGATAAAATGGGTAATCCCATTGAAATTGCGGCAGTCATCGTCTGGCAGGTGAGCAATACATATAAAGCCGCCTTTGAAGTGGCTGACTATTACCAATACGTGAAAATCCAAAGTGAGGCAGCTGTTCGTCACCTCGCAACGACCTGTCCATACGATCATATGGAGGATGAACACGCAGATATCACCCTAAGAGATGGTGGTGATCAGGTGAACGTCCTATTGGAAAAAGAACTGAATGAAAGACTGGCACCGGCGGGACTCATTATCAAAGAAGCAAGGATCAGCCACCTGGCATATGCCGCTGAAATTGCAGGTGCCATGTTGCAGCGACAACAGGCAACCGCCATTGTTGCCGCGCGTTTTAAAATTGTGGAAGGTGCTGTGGGTATGGTGGAACTGGCTTTGGAAATGCTTTCAAAAAAAGGCATTGTGCAACTCGATGAAGAGAAAAAGGCGGCGATGGTCAGCAACCTCATGGTCGTCTTATGTGGTGAAAAAGCTGCAACCCCGGTTTTGAATACTGGTACCCTGTATCAATAAATTATAGTGGAGCATGGCTGACAAGAAAACTTTTGTATTGCGAATCGATGAAGCCATCTACAAAAACCTAGAAAAGTGGGCTTCGGATGAATTCCGCAGCGTCAATGGCCAGATAGAGTGGCTTTTGCAAACTCAGTTAAAAGCAGCAGGTCGATTAAAACCCGATGGGAGCACTAAAAAGAAACAAGGTAACCCCTGAACTAATCTGATCACCCTAAGATTTAAATTTCATTTTTAATGCAAGCAGGGCATCTTTCATAGAAGCGCTGGTTTGTTTTTTTTCTTTAGGTGCAGGCGTGGGTTGGCCTTTTGGCGAGGGTGAAGAATTTATTTTTGTTTTGGCTTTGTTTTCCTCTGCCTGTTTGATCGAAAGAGCAATCCGCTTGCGTACCGGATCCACTTCCATAACTTTTACCAGCAATTTGTCATTGAGTTTTAAAACTTCACTGGGATCAGTGATAAAACGGTTAGAGATTTCACTTACATGCACCAGACCATCCTGCTTTACACCGATGTCCACAAATGCACCAAATCTTGTAATGTTGGTTACAATCCCTGGTACCACCATTCCCACTTTCACATCTTCCAGGTTATAAATATTTGCAAATTCAAATGGCTCTAGTTCCGTTCTTGGATCCAGGCCGGGTTTTCTTAGTTCATGGAGAATATCTAAAATGGTATGCTCCCCTATCTTATCACTGACATATTTTTTTGAATCAACTTTTTTTATGAGCTCTTCTTTTCCAATCAAAGATCTCAGATCCACGTTCAACTCCGAGGCGATTTTCTCAACCAAGCCATAGGCTTCCGGATGCACCGCACTCTCATCTAGTGGATTTTCTCCCTGACGGATTCTTAGAAAACCTGCACATTGTTCAAATGCTTTTTCTCCTAGCCGAGGGACTTCCAAGAGTTGTTTTCGGTTGGAGAATTTTCCGATCTTTTGACGATGTTTGATAATATTTTCAGCCAGGGTCTCTCCGATTCCGCTGACATAACTCAAGAGATGTTTACCCGCTGTATTCAAGTTTACGCCCACCGCATTGACACAACTAACCACCGTTTGATCCAGTCTTTCCTTTAAACGGAATGGATTGACATCGTGCTGGTATTGACCCACTCCGATGCTTTTGGGATCTATTTTAACCAGTTCCGCCAGGGGATCCATCAATCTTCTTCCAATGCTGATGGAGCCGCGGACCGTAATGTCCTCATTCGGAAATTCTTCCCGCGCCGCTTCTGAAGCCGAATAAACCGAGGCACCATCTTCATTTACCATAAATATGGGCAGGCCTAAGTTGAGATTTTTAATGAACTGTTCCGTTTGCCGCCCGGCGGTACCGTCGCCGATCGCAAATGCTTCAGTTTTAAATTGTTTGGTAAGACTGCGGATCTTTTGTTCAGCTTCTGCGGATCTGACGGCTTCATGCACAAAAATCAGATCCGTTTTCTGAAGTATTCCCTGCTCGTCCAGGCAAACTACTTTACATCCGGTTCTGTAACCCGGATCGATGGCCAGGATTCTCTTGCTGCCCAAAGGAGAGCTGAGCAAGAGCTGACGAAGGTTTTCCGCAAAAACGTTGATCGCCTCTTCGTCGGCTTTGTTTTTCAGCAACATCCGAAATTCACTTTCCATGGCTGGCTGCAGGAGGCGTCGATAACTGTCTTTGATCGCTTTTTTAATTTCGTCCGAAGACTCACCTGAGCCGTGTATGAATTGTTTTTCAATTTGAGCCAGTGCCTCGTCTTCCAGAGGAACGATTTCCATTCGGAGAAAGCCTTCCATGAACCCACGCAATACCGCCAGAATCCGATGGGAAGGAATGGTTGAAACCTTTTCTGAAAAATTAAAATAGTCTTTGAATTTTTCCGCCTCCGTTTCTTTTCCCGCCAAAACCTTACTTTCCATCCGTCCCGTTTCCTGAAAAAGTTTACGCATGCGGGACCGCACGGTTTCATCTTCATTTACCCGCTCAGCGATGATATCGCGGGCACCCTGCAATGCATCCTCTATGGAGGTTACCTCTTCGTTCAAAAAAGCTGCCGCTGTTTCCCGGATCCTGATTGCTTTTTGTTCAAGAAGCAGGATGGCCAGGGGCTCCAGGCCTTTTTCACGGGCCGACTGGGCCTTTGTTTTTCGTTTGGGCTTATAAGGAATATAAATATCTTCCAGTTCAACCTGGGTAAGAGCGTTGTTGAGTCTTTGTTGCAAACCATCCGTCATTTTCCCCTGTTCGAGGATGGATTTCTCAATAGCGGCTTTTCTCTCCGCAAAGGCGATACGTGTTTTGGATTCATCCTGGATGCGTTGAATCATCACTTCATCCAGGGCACCCGTTTGATCCTTTCTGTAACGGGCGATAAAGGGAATGGTCGCTCCGCCAGCAAGCAATGCCAGCACCACCTCAACCTGTTTGGTTCGAATATTCAATGCATCTGCAATCAATCCAGCAAATTCAATCATGCGGCAAAACTAGGGTCTGGTCTGATAATGAAAAACTTTTCCAGCCGGTATTAATAAATAAAACATAATTATAAAAATGATACTTTTGATCCTAAACCTTCATGTCATGAAAAAAGTTACCGGCATCGGCGGCATTTTTTTTAAATGCGAGAACCCTGCGATGTTAAAAGCTTGGTACAAAGAACATTTGGGAATTGACGCAGGGGACTACGGCTTCAATTTCGATTGGAATATGGAGGTCGATCCTTCCAAAGGCTCTACGGTATGGTCGCCTTTTCCTCAACATACCACCCATTTTAATCCTTCCACCAAGGATTTTATGATCAATTACCGGGTTGAAAATCTGGAGGCCTTGGTCGCTCAGATGGTGGACAAAGGCATTTCCATGCTCGATAAAATTGAGACATACAGTTACGGGAAGTTTGTACACTGCATGGATCCGGAAGGGAACAAAATTGAATTGTGGGAACCCATGGACGGGTGACCGGAATCCCTAAGCCAATCTTCTATCATGCCTTGACCGGCTGCGCCGAACGTTGTCGACTGAGTTTTTTAATATCACTTACTTCAATAATATGGCGGTCATAACCGCTGGATACGACTTGGATCATGGCTTCTCCGAGCTGAGCGAGGCTGCAGACTGAATTAGGAAAAAGGGTTTCCACCAAAGGGATCATCCAACTGAACCATTTGTACACAGGAGGGGTATTTTTCAACCCTTTGGTAGCTTTCAGCGCACCGGGCCTGAAAAGCCAGACCTGTAGGAAGGCGAGTTTCTGTAAATCATTTTCTGTTTTCCCCTTTACTCGTGCCCAGTGCAGCCTTCCCTTTTCAGTACTGTCTGTTCCTGCTCCGGAAACGTAACAAAACTGCATATCCCGGTTGAACTGGGTTAGTGTTTTTGCGAAATTTAAGGTGAGATCATAGGTCATTTTCTCATAGACTGGCTTTTTCATTCCCACAGAAGAAACCCCCAAGCAAAAAAAACAGGCATGGTATCCAGCAAAGGCTGGTTCAATGGAAGTCAAATCAAAGAAATCAGCATGAATGATCTCGGTAAGCTTGGGATGATTAATTCCACTGGGTCTGCGAGAAACCACCAGAATTTTTTCTACATCTGGACTCAGCAGGCATTCATGCAAAACGCCTTCTCCAACCATGCCGGTTACGCCAGTTATTATTACACGTAGTGGTGCGCTCATAAAAATGCATTTAAGATTTAACAAAGCAGGAATTCCATTTGAAATCCCTGTTTAATTTCTGTTTTGATAGGGCTCTTGCAAAAACTTGTCGACCACGGTATTGAACAGGTCGCGGTGTTCTACCAGCGTGCCGTGCCCTGAATTGGGTATTACCCACAAATAGGCGTTTGGGATATTGGAATAGATTCCCAGGGTATGGGCAATGGTTATAACGTCGTGATCACCGCATATGATCAGGGAGGGGCAACGGATTGCCCTCAGATCCGTCAAAGGTACATTCGGTTGCAGCCAGTCGAGCATAAACAATTTCCAATCGTTTTTTTCTTTTTCGGTGGTCCAGGTTTTATTTTTATCCCGTTCGTATTGTTTTTGTTCATCCATCCAGCTGGAAGGGATGATGGCTGAAGAATCGGGCGTCATATTTGCGCCCGTAGACACCATTTTGATCACTTTTTCAGGATGACGCAGGGCCAGCAAAATGGCATTGATTCCACCGTCGCTCCATCCGATGACAAAGGTTGAATCAATATGCATTTGATTCAGCAATTCGGCAAAATCGTCGGCCATCATCTCAAAACTTAAGGAATCCCCGCGGTCGATTGTTTTTCCCTGAGCCCGGCTGTCTACGGCAATCACTTGATATCTTTTAGAGAAAAAAGGAATCGTGCTGGAAAAATCTTTTATACTGCCTCCATTTCCGTGAATCAACAACAGGGGTTTCCCCTGACCATAGACCTCGGTATAAATTTTAATACCCCGAACCGTATAATATTTTCCAACGGTTTGGTTGACTCCGTAAGAAACTCCCTTAGACTGACCGAAAACAAAAGTTCCGACCATGGGAAGAAGGAAAAACCCCGCAACGATTCGATTCATATTTCTTTCATATTAGCAATTGACCAAGATTTGGATGTCAAAATTAAGGGAGTTCAGCAGTTATTGGAGTCTATGAAAAAGGGTCAAACACCTGTAAAATGTTTGACCCCTTTTTATAATCCGTTCTGGAAATTTCTGCCAGTTACCGAAAGACAATAATCAGCGTTGTGAGAATTTCCTTCCATATCTTCTTCCACCGCCCATGCTTCGTCCGGAAGAGGAAGCGGCGCTTGCAACCGTTAATGGTTCCATGAGGGCCTGATGATAGGGATGATTGCTTTCCACCGGTACCACCTGTCCGATAAATTTCTGAATATCTTTCAGGTATATTTTTTCTTCATAGTCGCAGAAGGAAATGGCCTTCCCAAAAGCTCCAGCCCGTCCGGTTCTTCCGATCCGGTGGACATAGGATTCTGGAATATTGGGAAGATCAAAATTCACGACCAGACCCAGGTCATCGATGTCAATTCCACGGGCGGCAATATCGGTCGCCACCAGGATTTGCATTTTACCATCCTTAAATCCCTGCAGTGAACGTTCGCGGGCTTGCTGGGTCTTGTCCCCATGAATGGCTGTTGCCTGAAATCCAGCATGATTTAAATCACGGGCAACGCGGTCGGCTCCGTGTTTTGTACGCGTGAAGACCAGAACGCTTTCCTTTGGTGAGGATTTGAGCAGATGGTGCAACAAAGCGCGTTTTTCGCTTTTTTGAACATAGTACAGTTTCTGATCGACCAGTTCTGCGGTAGTAGATTCGGGTGTAACCGTAATTTCTACCGGATGGGTCAACAGTACCTGCACCAGGGACTGAATAGCCGGAGGCATGGTTGCCGAAAAGAACAGTGTCTGTCTTTTCTTTGGAAGTTTGGAAATAATCCTTTTCACTTCATGAACAAATCCCATGTCCAGCATGCGATCTGCCTCATCCAGTACAAAATATTCTATGCCGTTCAGCACGATATAATTTTGGTTCATAAGATCCATCAGCCTGCCGGGGGTAGCGACGATAAAATCACAGCCCCTGCGTAGGTCCGATACCTGACGAGACTGAGAAACACCTCCGTAGATCACGACCGATCTCAATTTCAGGAATCTGCCATAATTTTCTATGGATTCATGAATCTGGGTGGCCAGTTCGCGGGTAGGCGTTAAGATCAGCGCTTTTAAAGGATGACCGGAAACGCCATTGGCTTGTTTTTGTTCGTGCATACGCTGCAACAAAGGCAGGACGAAAGAAGCAGTTTTTCCGGTTCCGGTTTGGGCACATCCTAAAATGTCCCTGCCGGCTAAAACGACCGGAATGGCTTGTTCCTGGATGGGTGTAGGGGTTTTGTAGCCTTCATGGGCTACAGCTTTTTGTAAGGGCTCAATGAGTCCCAATTCTGAGAATAACAAAGTATATAATATTAAATAAAAAAATGTGGTAAGGCTACCGCTTTTGAGAGGGTACTTTACCTGCCTTACGTTACACTGATCTGGGGAGACTGCTGCAGAAAATAGAAAGCAGAAGAAAACGCAGTAAAAGTCATAACATACAGAACCACAAAGATAGGGTATTTTTTCCAATTTGTAAACAACCCATGTCCTATTGTCCGAATCCGGTATCTTTCGGCCGAAAATAACGATTATAAAGGCCTTTTTTGTACTATGATGTGGTTCCGAATAAGAATTATCCTCTCTGCCCTTGCGTTGCCTTTTTTCCTCTCCGCCCAGCATGACTGGAGGTATGTCCCGATGGATAGCCTGACGGATCTAACCGAAATCGTAAACCACCTACTACACAAAGATTCCAACAAAGACCGGGCAGAACGAAAAAAAAGCCAAATCCAGATCGGTATTTTCCCCGCCATCGGCTATACGCTTCAGACTGGTTTTGCTGCCGTCGTCAGCGCCAATGCCGTAATTTATAAAAAGCGCAATGATTCCTTGCTTCCCTCCACGATCGCGGGGAGTTTCTCTTATTCACAGTATCATCAAATTATTGCACCGATTCAGACTGTCATCTATTTCAATAACAACAAGACCATTTTTGTTTCGGATTGGAGATATTTAAAATACCCATCCTATACCTATGGTCTCGGGATGAAAACCACTCCACAGGATTCAACCCTGCTCAATTTTCAATACCTAAAACTTCACCAGTCGGTTCTTTTTGAAGTGCATCCCCACCTATTTATCGGTGCCGGGTATGCGCTGGATTATTTCTGGAATGTCGAGCAGGTTTATCCGCCCAAACCCACAGGTACCCTGTCTGATTTCGAAAAATATGATACATCCACCCGTTCATTTTCCTCGGGCATTGAACTGAGTATGATCCGCGATACCCGGGACAATCCCATCAATGCCTACCGGGGGACTTACACCAACATTCAATTGATCCCTCGATTTAAGTTTCTTGGCTCCGATCAAAACTGGACTTCCCTGATGGTACAGTGGCGGGGGTATTTCCGTTTTCCTTCTAGTTCCAACAATATCATCGCCCTGTGGAGTTATAACTGGCTGACCCTCTCCGGCATTCCGCCCTACCTGATGTTGCCAAGTACGGGCTGGGACAAAACTTTTAATACTGGAAGGGGATATATACAGGGACGGTTCCGCAGCAACAACATGTTGGATGCTGAAGCCGAATACCGTATACAGCTGACCAGAAACGGATTATTTGGCATGGTGATCTTCACCAATTTTGAGACTTTTACCAATATCGATACCTGGCAGTTTGGAATGCCCGCACCCGCGGGCGGTCTGGGTCTGCGTATAAAATTAAATAAATACTCCCGTACCAATATCGCCATCGACTATGGCTGGGGCCGACAAGGTTCCCATGGATTTTTTGTTAACCTCGGAGAGGCGTTTTAAGACCTGTTTTTATCCCTGGAGGATTTTGTCGATTTCTTTTAGTTCCGAATCGGCAAAGGAGAGGTTATCCAAACATTTGATGGAATCCGTCAATTGTTCTGGCTTACTCACCCCGATGAGGACGGAGGTTACGATTTCATGCCTCAGTACCCAGGCCAGCGCTAGCTGAGCAAGGTTTTGCCCGCGCTTTTTGGCAATTTCATTTAGCTGTACCGCTTTATTGATTTTGTCTGGGGTAACGGCTGTCTCATCCATCGCTCCGTTTCCGCGGTGGCTGAGCGCCCGGGAATCTTCGGGGATGCCTTTGAGGTATTTATTGGAGAGCAGCCCCTGGGCCAATGGACTAAAACAAATACAACCGACGCCCTCATTTTTTAATACATCCAGCAAACCATTTTCTACCCACCTTTCAAACATGGAATATTTAGGCTGGTGTATCAAACAAGGAGTACCCATCGAGCGCAGCAGGTCGATCGCCGCTTTTGACTCCGTCGCACTGTAACTGGATATGCCAACGTACAAGGCCTTTCCCTGTCGAACGATGAGGTCCAGCGCACGCATCGTTTCCTCCAGAGGTGTATCCGGATCTGGACGATGATGATAAAAAATATCTACGTATTCCAATCCCATTCTTTTTAAACTCTGATCCAAACTGGCAACCAAGTATTTTTTTGAACCGTGATCTCCGTAAGGACCTGGCCACATCCCCCACCCTGCTTTGCTGGAAATAATCAGTTCGTCGCGATGATCGCTGAAATCCTGCTTAAAGATCCTTCCGAAATTTTCTTCCGCCGATCCGCCCGGGGGACCGTAGTTATTGGCCAGATCAAAATGTGTAATGCCTTCATCAAAAGCCAACCTCAAAATTTCCCGCGCCCTTTGCTGGTTATCGATGTCACCGAAATTATGCCAAAGCCCCAGGGATACAGCAGGCAACAACAGTCCGCTTTTTCCCGTACGGCGATACTGCATTTTATCATAGCGGTTTTCCTTAAAAGAATAACTCATATAGGTTAGGTTGTTATGGTGCAAAGATGATTAAAAAGAACTCAAATATAAATACGAGTTCCCGAAAAGCTTTATCAAAATTCTCTGGGAGAATGAAGGGGAAAATCAAATTCAGATTTTAACCTGGAAAAAAGAGTAAATCAATCATTTTGGATAAACGGGGTGATTTCCTATGCAAATTCTATTTCATAATTCAATGCATTTTCCGACGAAAAAGCCCATTGCTCCCGACATATTTAAATAAAAAGTAAAAAAAGTATTACTAATTTGTATATGAATTTGATTCAATAAATCGCCTAAAAGCTGCATAGATGCTGGATTTTAGTGACAACAGTCAGCAGTTTACCTATAAAAAAGTACTACAATAAGCCAATAAAGTATTTAATGAAGGTTTTTTTGGAAAATAGCTTTGATACAACCGGCGTCATATGAAAAGGAAAATATTCCTCGGCGTTTGCCTGTCTGCTTTTTTCCCATTTCACTTGTTGTTGGGACAGAACTGCAGCGATTCGCTGGCCAGTCCCGAAACCCGGGCTTTGTACAGGAATCTTTATAAACTGATCGGAAAAGCCATATTGTTTGGCCACCAGGATGATCCATGTTACGGAGTGGCTTGGAAATATCAATCCGGCAGGAGTGATGTAAAGGAAGTGGTCGGAGAATACCCAGCCATTTACGGATTTGACCTGGGAAGAATTGAATTGGGATGGACCCACAACCTGGATAGTGTTCCTTTTGACAAAACGCGGCAATTTATACAGGAAGCCTATGAAAGAGGGGCTGTTGTCACCCTCAGCTGGCATTTGAACAATCCGCTTACCGGAGGGACAGCTTGGGATCATACCCCGGGTGCGGTTGCGTCCATTTTGCCTGGTGGAAACATGAATGCACTCTACACGATCTGGCTGGACCGGGTGGCAGATTATCTAAACAGCCTCCGGGGAAAAAATGGAGAGTTTATACCGATTATATTGCGGTTGTTTCATGAATTAAACGGTGGTTGGTTTTGGTGGGGTAAAGACCAATGTACGCCGGAGGAAATGATCCAGTGCTGGCGATATACGGTTCATTATTTAAGATCCGTCAAGCATATCCACCATGTCCTTTATGCGTTCAATACAGATAAATTCTTTAGTGAGTCAGAATATATACAGAGATATCCCGGTGATCAGGTCATCGATATACTCGGTTGTGATGTTTATCAGGGGAATACTTATAAAGACAACCTTTCTTTCGCGCAGTTTTTAAACAAGGATCTCAGTATGCTGGATAACATCGCTCAGGCACACCATAAAATTCCCGCATTAACGGAATTTGGCTATAATGAAATTCCGGATTCCACTTGGTGGACGAAAGTTTTTTTTCCGGTCATTGCTTCTCATCAGATCGTCTATGTGCTGGCTTGGCGCAATGCAGGAAAGAAGCCAGATGGCAGCGTAGAATTTTATACTCCGTATACCGGGGCGGTTTCGGCATCCGACTTTAAAAAAATGTCTGCTACCGGTAAAGTTTTATTTGAAAACGGAATCAACTCTAAAAAAATATACCAATGAAAAAAATGATTGTTTTTGGATTTTGGCTGGTCCTGGCTGCCCTAGGCAGTCAGTCAGTGCAAGCACAAAAAGATATTTATGAAATCCGGGTATTTAAAATGAATAGTTCGGCGCAAATGGATTTGACTGAAAATTACTTGAAAAATGTCTACCTACCAGCCATGCACCGCCTGGGATTTAAGTCAATTGGGGTTTTTAAACCCATTGCCAATGATACGGCAACCCTTAAACAGGTCGTCATGATCACGCCCTATATTTCATTGGATGTATGGTTTCGAACCAAATCAAATTTGAATAAGGATTCCATATTCAATGCGGAGGGAAAGTTCTTTTTGGATGCAGATACCGCCCATTTGCCTTTTGTTCGGGTGGAATCCACTTTGCTGGAGGCATTCCCGGACCATCCTAAACTCATCCCAACTCCACTGAGGTCTGATCCGGATGCCATTTACGAACTCAGAAGTTATGAAAGCCCTACCAAAGTGCTCCACATGACTAAGGTGGGTATGTTTAATGAAGGAGGCGAGATTAAATTATTCAAAAGCCTTGGATTCAATGCCGTATTTTATGGCGATGTGATAAGTGGCTGTAGAATGCCCAACCTGGTTTATATGGTTGTTTTTGCCAATCTAGCGGCGCGGGAAGAAAAATGGAGAGCATTTGGCTCCAGTGATAAATGGAAAGACATCTCTACAGATCCCAAATACAGGAATAATATTTCGGTAAATCACATAGACAGCTGGCTGATGCACCGGGCGAGCTATTCAGATTTATAAAACAGGCGGATTAAAGGAAATTAACCGGGCTCGACATCAGGATCGTGATCCTCTTTCTGGTATCTATGATCGTGATTAGATGCAGGGTGAATACACCTGACTCATGGTTTCCGCAATACGGTAGCAGGATTGCGCTAGGTCTTATACCTTTTTGTAACGGATCTGGCGGTACTGAACTGATCACCGTATTGGAAGCCTTTTTGGTCTATAGACGCGAACGGAGGGGCCCAGGAGGGCCGAAAACAGGCCTCACCCAGGCGTTTGGCATTTTATGCTATTGGTGGATATTAACGGGCTTCCGGTGCCCCGGATGCCCCCCAATTGCATTGAATTGACACCAGCTGATAGAAAAGCTCAGCAGAGACTGGATACAGGGAGGCGATATCGATGCCTTTGCCCGGAATTGGTCTTATTTCAGCACTTCATAGCACACGGAGGGACACTCCACTACCCCATCCCTAGTCGGAATTATTTCTTTACAGAATCCTTTGGTTTGGGTTTGGCCTTGTAGGTGGTATCGGCCAATGAAGAATTATTGGCATCACCCGGTGCCGCCGAAGGGGGCAGGACATTATTGTTGGCCGCAGAATCAATGGCATTGGAGGGAGTCGTTTTGGCGGTGTCCGTCGCTGCAGCGGGGGTATTGCTGTCGTTACCGCAGGAACTCAACATCCCTGCTGCGATCATCCACGCGACGAAGATTGATTTTTTCATATAGTTAATTTAGTGGTCTGCCTACTACTGATGGAAGAACGGGTAAAATATGGCATGAAAATTTGTGCCATACAAGGTAAAGAATGATTATGACAAACAAAAAATACCTGAAGGAAGACATCACGGATTCTTTGCAAGATCAGGAAAAATTAAAAAGCGATCTGGCCATTTTGGATCTACCTGAATTAAAAGATATACCCGGTGCGAGCGGTAAAAACAAAACCAACCCACCGACCAGTCTGGAAACCATTTCTTCTGCCGATGAAGAAGCCGATGAACTATTTGAAGATGGGAAGGATTCTACCGAGACGGACGTCAGTCCGCTTGAAAAAGAACTTTTAAACGATGCTTTCGATCCCTCCTATGATGTGGACCTACCCATTCAATCTCTATCCTTAGACGACCGGGACAATGAAGGTGAATTACTCGAAGAAGCAGGTATGGACAAGGATCTCTTCGGAAAAGATCTGGATGACAACCTGATAAGAGAAGAAGATGAATAAACGAACGGAGAAAATTAGCAATAAGGAAGAGGCTGGAAGGTCTGATCCATATTCACATATTCGCGAATCTGATTACCGTCCTCATAGATCACCAGAAACGACCTTCGGCGGTCGTCTGTTTTCCTTTGTAGTTCCAGAATTTTTGTCACCAGATATTTTTTATCTACCCAGGAAAACCGGCTTTCAATTTTTAGAAAATCCTGCAGAGAGTAAATAATTTCTCCGTCTTTCAGTACATGCACCGTGCTGACAAATCCTCTTTCAGAGACGATTGAAATTTCTTCTGTAGGCATAGTAGGGGTTGGTTATGGAGTGAATTTACAAGTCTGATCAGGATCCGCATTGAAATATTATCCACATGGTCGGAATAGTTTTACACATTTGTTGTTCAATATGTGTGCCCGTAGACTGGGCGTCAAAATTTGGGGTTCATTAACAAAAGGTTCTAATCGCAGGAAAATCAAGGAATAGTTTTTGATGCCTCTACTTTAACTATGCACAAAAAATCAAAATATTTGGTTTCCGGAAGTTGGCTGTTGCTGGCGGGATTCCTGATTTTCTTATTTGCTTCCTTTCGGGTAATCTGGAACAGTCCCGTAAAAGGATCCGTAAATCCATCCAATGGTGCACTCAGGGCATGGGTAATTTCAAAAACCGATACAGCCAATGCGCCGGTTATCCAGGGCGGTTTTATGATCACCAGTGTAAAACCGGGAAATTATACTTTGATGGTTGAAGGCAAACCGCCTTTCAGAGACAGTTTTAAGCAAGATGTGCTGGTGGTGGAAGGGCAACCTACTGATGTTGGCGTTATTCAAATGTATAAATAAAATCACTTATGGATAAACCTACTGAGAAACCCAAAAATGAAAATAAAGTCCCTGTCCCAAACAAAAAGAAAATATTAAACAGTGGTCAACTGGGATCTTCCAATGCATTCGAAGAAACTGAAAATCCATTGTCTCGTGACCAGGACAATATCAGTGATGAAAAATTAGATGAACTGCTGGGAGATGATTGATTTTCCCATTCCGGGAAGGAAATCCATGAAATTGTGTGGACTTATTTGCACAGTTATTTGGGGTTTTTTTATGGATCGAAACTCTTTTGGTGTCTTATACGTATTACTTAAATAGAACGCGACGCATGTTAAAAATAATGATAGTTGAAGACGACCTCGATTTGTTGCATGGACTGAGATTTCTGCTTCAGGCCTACCATTGCCGCATTTGTCCCCTATCCGATGCGGATGAAATTCTCAAAACCGTAAGTCTGCTACAACCCGATTTGATACTCCTGGATATAAAACTCGATCACGGAAACGGACTCGATGTTTGCCGCGAACTTAAGACCAGTTATTTAAAGGAAACGCCGGTATATATCATGTCCGGACTTCCGGATGTGGAAGAAAAGGCTTACCACGCCGGTGCTGATTATTTTCTTGCCAAACCTTTCGATTCAGAAACGCTTTTGGCAAAAATAAAAACACTGGAAAATTCTTCCTTCGAAAATTTCAATTCCTGAAATCTTTTTATCTCGGGTAACCCTTTCGGGCTTCAGGCCCCGGACCTATCTCTATTTAGACCGCCAGCTCTGCTGGTTTGGCATTGAATGGGTATTTCTTATTAGGCGAAAATGTTATACTTTTCCGGAATTCGGATCTGAACTTTCGCGTACATGAAGGACAAAACAGTATGGCAATGGGAAATCTCACCAAACCGGCCGTGGTACCGGCTCAACTTAAAAGAGCTCATCCAATACAAGGATCTTTTACTGCGTTTTGTCCGTAGAGATATATTGGCCAGTTATCAGCAAACGATATTGGGACCTATTTGGGTGTTTCTGCAACCCCTTTTCACCACTTTTGTCTATTTCATCATTTTTAGCCGGGTTGCAAAAATACCGACCGATGGTATTCCACCCTTCCTTTTTTATCTGCCGGGGTCCATCATCTGGTCCTATTATGCTGACTGTGTCACCACGACGATGAATACTTTTCAGTACAATGCATATATATTCAACAAAGTGTATTTCCCGAGGATTATCGTGCCCCTGAGTACGATTTTGTTCCATTCCTTTCGCATTTCGATTCAGTTGTTGCTTTTTACCGGCGTGTATATTTTCTACTCCCTGCATGGAACTGTCCTTCAATTCAGCTGGCAAATACTCCTGGCCCCCTTCATGATAGGGATAGCAGCTTGTTTTGCGCTGGGCTGTGGATTGATCGTGAGCGTACTGACTGCCAAATACCGGGATTTGGATAACATCATGCTTTTTTTGCTTCGACTATTTATGTTTGCAGCACCGGTTGTTTATCCGGCTTCCCTGATTCCGCAGAAATATAAATTTATCTTCTGGCTCAATCCGCTTACGCCAGTGATTGAAATATTTAGGACTTCATTTTTTAAACCCCATCCCCTTCCCCTGTTTTATTTGTCGTTGAGTCTTTTGACCACGATGCTGGTACTGGTGATTGGCATTATCCTTTTTAACAAAAGGGAAATACAAATTATGGACGTAATCTAAACCATGTCAAAAAAACTGATACAAGCACAAGAGATTTCAAAATACTACCGGCTGGGTGTCCTGGGTTCCCGTTCATTAAAGGAAGACCTGAAGGAATGGTGGCGGGGTAAGTTGAATATACCTGTGGAGCCGGATCCTGAAAGTCGTCGCCATATCTGGGCACTGCGCGATATCAATTTTGATGTCTACCAGGGTGAAGTACTCGGACTGATCGGAAAAAACGGAGCGGGCAAGTCTACCCTGCTGAAGATCATTTCCAGAATCACCCTGCCTACCCAGGGAAAAATTTCGGGAAATGGAAGAATCGCCAGTCTGCTGGAAGTAGGAACGGGATTTCATGGAGAACTCACCGGCAGGGAGAACATTTTCCTGAACGGCCATATCATGGGAATGAAGAAAAAGGAGATCGATTTGAAATTTGATGAGATCGTCGAATTCTCAGGTGTTGCGCGGTTTTTGGATACGCCGGTGAAAAGATATTCCAGCGGCATGTATGTACGGCTTGCCTTTGCAGTGGCAGCACACCTCGATCCTGAAATATTGGTTATCGATGAAGTACTCGCCGTGGGGGATGCTGAATTTCAACAAAAATGCCTTACAAAAATTAAATCAATTTCACGCGAAGAAGGAAAAACAATTTTATTCGTAAGCCACAATATCCAAACCATTCGAAATATATGTGACCGGGCGCTGGTATTGGATAAAGGTAGAATAATTACTTCAGGGGATTCCGAATCGGTGCTCGCCAGCTATATAAAAATGAATAGAGACCAGTATTTGGGAACCGACTATTCAAAACTGCCCTCGCTTCCGGGAAACGAATTCATCCGGATTTACAAAGTAGAACTGATTCCGGATTTTTTAGATCAAAACCAAGTCATTGATATACGAACCGCCCTAAATATAGAATTCGAATTTTTTTATCAAGCAGAAGAGTCCGGAAAAATTCAGGTAAACCTCCAGGTTTTTAGTGCTTCCGATGAATTGATTTTTGAGATCGCTTCTGAAAGTCGTGCTTTGGCCACCGGAAGGATTAGGGGCAGCGCGCAAATACCTGGGAATTTTTTAAACGATGGTTCCTACTATATTTCCTTGTCATTTCTTAGGAATTCTACCAGCAGGCTTTTTTATTTGGAATCTTGCCTGTATTTTGACATAGAGGATTTCAAGGGCTCGATGGAATTCAGTGGAAAATGGGCTGGTGTCGTCCGACCTTCCTTCCCAGTCGACTTATTCCAGCTGACGGATCCTGCTTGATCTGTGTTTAATTTTTTACCTTTGCAGCAGCATTGACCTCCCTTATCCTTGAATAAAACGAATGCTTACCGAATGACTGAACGTATACCCGAGCATCCTCCTGTAATTAAGCCCGTCCCGGAACATGTAAAAAGACCGCTGTGGTCGGTGATGATCCCTTCCTATAACTGCAGTCAGTATCTGATAAAAAATATCCAGTCTGTATTAGAACAAGATCCAGGTGAAGAAAAGATGCAAATTGAGGTGGTCGATGATTTTAGCACCGATACCGATGTGGAAGCCCTGGTTAAAAAAATTGGTAAGGGAAGAGTGGGTTTTTACCGGCAACCTGAAAATGTGGGAAGTCTTCGAAATTTTGAAACCTGCCTAAACCGCTCTACCGGGCATTACGTGCACCTCTTGCACGGAGACGACCAGGTAAAAAAGGGGTTCTATCAAGAAATCGAACGTGTTTTTAAGGCGTTCCCGGAAGCCGGTGCCGCCTTTACCGGGTTCACCTTTATAGATGAGGATAACCAACCCCTCTATGATAACAAGGAATTGCTGGAAGAGCCGGGACTGCTGAAAAACTGGCTGCTGGATATTGCTCGATCCTCCTTTATACAACCCCCGGCAATGGTAGTGAAAAGATCGGTATATGAAAAGCTGGGTGGATTTTTCGCCGTTCATTATGGAGAAGATTGGGAAATGTGGGTAAGGATAGCTGCACACTACCCTGTCGCACACAGCCCGAAAAAACTCGCACTATACCGCGAACATCAAAACAACATCACCAGCCGTTCCTTTTTGTCGGGTCAAAGTATGACCGATATCATGAAAGTGGTGGACATCATTCAAAATTATCTACCCCCGGAAGAAAAAGCACAAATCAAGCAGTATTCTAAAAAACATCTGTCCCATTATTTTGCCTATACGGCTGACAAGATTTATCATGTTTATGGAAAACCAGATTTAGCCCTGATGCAATCAAAACGCGCGATGGGGATGGACTTTAATTCCATCACCCTGCTTTACTGGTTGAAAATGCACTTCAAAATCATGATTGGATACAAGATGCCGCGCAACAAAAAATGGCGGTTCAGGCCTATAAACTTTTTTCGGTAATACTAACTCTGCGGATGAACATCCGCCTTTTTTTTGGGCTTGACATATTCAAATAATTTCTTCAGGTTATTGAACGGTTGTTCCAGGCAGTACCAGGAGATGGTAGCACAGCCAACCGCAATGATAAAGTAAATCCAGAAACTGATATAAGGGGAAGCCAGCCACTTTCCTGCCCCGGACAAATCATATCCTTCTTTGCTCAGCCAGCCTTGCAGCAGGGCAAATGTTTTCCAGAAAAATAAGGTTGCAATCAGGTGATAGAGATAAATCCCGTAACTGATTTTTGATAGGTACTGTACGATCCCGTTCTCCAGGAATTTCTTGGTGACGCCGGTATAACCCCTGTTGGCTACATCGATGACCAAAACGGTAAACAGAGATATAAATACGCGGTCCAACGCAAAAAAACTTCGCTGGTGCGCATGCTGGGTTATAATCAGGAAAATCCACACAGGGACCGCCGCCAGAGAAACCCATTTCAACCACCGGTTGTTTTCCCTGCCTGAATAATGGAGGTAGGCAAGCAAAGCGCCGGCTGCGAAGGTATCTATGCAGGCGGGCATCAGTACCAGCGAGGGGAAAAGGTCCGGCTCAAAAGCAACCGTAATAATTACTACCCGGAAACCGATACCGGCTAAGACCATGAGCCCAAAAACTTTCGGCAGAAACCTAGTCGGAATAAAAAGAATGATCCAGGGCCAAATAATATAGAATTGTTCCTCCACGGCCAGCGTCCACAAATGAACCGCATAGGGTCCCCAGCTTCCGGTCTTATACATCCACAGGTTATACATATACCCAAAGTAATAGGCTGGGTGCTGCCGCAGGTCCTGACCTTCCAGAGGAAACAACAACAAAATAAACAGGTACAGGTAATAGGCCGGAAAAATCCGAAGGGTTCTTCGCGTCAGAAAAGCAACCGCAACTTTCCACACAGGCAAGGATCGGTCGATGGCCTTATCCTTGGCGTCCAGTAAGATCCGGGTAATCAGATAGCTGCTTAGTACAAAAAAGAAAATGATAAAAGAGCCCAGGTCATAGTGCCAGTTCTTGAGGCCCATGAGAAAGTCCGAGAAATGATAAACCACCACAAAAAGCACCGCACAAAAGCGCAGGCCGGACATTTGTGGTTTGAATTTGAATTTGGATTTTGGCCTCTCTGGTACCGTATGCGGCAATGCAGTTGTTTTATTTAGTTCCAAGCCTGAATTACCCTTTTAACGGGGAATTTCCCAATTTAGTACAGTTTCCCATTACAGTAATTTTTGAAAAAAAAAGCAAAAGACTTTCAAAACCCGAATTCGCGAAGTATATTTAACTCTCCCCATCATCCTTTGATCTCCAACATGCTACTGTCCCCGACTTGGGACCACTGATCCTTTCCTCAAAAAGACTTCCTTCGTCCCCCTTTAGACGACCTTTTTAAATTGATCAGTTATGATATTGTCTAGCATCCAAGGGGAATTTTCATTGTTTTTGACCAAAAAATTAAAACAACGCATTGTATGGATATTCATCATCCTGGGTGTTTTCCAGGCCAATGAATTAAAGAGTCAGGCTTGCAGTCAATGTTGTGTGCCTTCCTTTCCCGCCCTCACCGTTTATCAAACCTTTCAGACAGGCCATGGAATGGGATTTGGTATTGAAGCCGGAAACTGGAAAAAGGACGCAGGAAAATTCAGCTACTTTATCGGTACCAGTATGGTATGGGGTCAAAACCAGAATGGAAACATCAAAACCCAGAATTCCTCCCAGGATCAAATGTTCCTGAACCTATATGTAAAGGGTCAATACAAGATTACCAATCACCTCTATGCAGTTGTTGCTCCGGGCATCGTGAACCTGTCTTATTTCGATGTGCAGGCCGGATTGCGATATGTATATACTGTCACCAAAGTGGTCGGCGTCGGAGTAGAACCGGCATATTCCTTCAACCAAAAAGTATTTGTGCTGAACGCCAACGTGCATTTCGCCCTCCGGTAGTTCCCAGGCAATTGAAGAAGAAGGAATTCGGGTACTCTTTACAAATCCCGAACCCCTCCCCCCTTGTATTAATGGACCTTATCTACATTGTTGTATTTGTCCGTATAGGCATCTTCCTTCGCCTTATCTTTTTTAGCGGACTGATAGATATTGATCAGCATATCATAGGCATCTTTTAAAGAAACCCGATCGGCTTTTTTGAGCTTACCTTGACTTCCCAGCAACTGGTCAACTTTTTCAAGATAAGGAATGGCCTGGTCGAAATCTTTTGCTGCCTGCGCCCGGTAATCCTGACGCTTTTTAAGTTCGTCTGGATTGGAATTTCCTCTGGGCTTTCCAAGCAGTTGAAATTCCACCCCCTGGTTATAGGCTATCTGTCCCAGCACCAGGTAGGCTTGGGGATAATTGGGATTTATTTTAAGACTCGCCTGCAGCTTCTCTTGCGCCTTGGCAACCAAAGCATCCGAATTGGCTACTTTTTTACCTGAGCTGGTATCGGTGGCATACTGGTATAATTCTAGCCCGTAGTCGAAAAAGTAAATGGCACTGTCTGGATGTATTTTGTTGATGCTTTCATACTTGGCAAAAAGAGAATCCTTGGGACCATTTTTTCGCAATTCATCCAGCGTGATTTCATCAAAATACATATCTGTTGGAAATTTGGCTTCCCCTATAGCCAGGTATTTGGCTTCGGTAGCCTTGTCTCCTTTTCGGGCATAATAATCGGCTACCCATTTGTAGATCTCTTCCATATTGTTTCCGCTGATATTGGTAACACCGGAATCCACAATGGTTTGATAATAGATAACAGCTTGATCCCGTAGGTTGGATTTTTCTGCAGAAATTCCTGCATATAAAATGGAAGTAGAATCCATTTCTTGTTTGATCCAGCCTTGTTTATGCATAAACGAAATGGCATCCACGGCCCCCCGGAAATCATTCAGGGCGTCACTATATTTTTCCGCTCCATAGTTGGTCCTGCCCAGTTCAAACAAACCTGAATAAATTTCATTGATGGGCTTATACTGATCAGCGATCAGTAAAATCTGTTTCTTATCGTCGTACTGGGTATATTTTTTCAGGGCATCCAGTGCCTGAAGCAATGCATCCGGATTCTGCGCCTTCAATTGGTCATTTCCTGCAACGGCAATATATATCTTCATCTTGAAGTACCAGCAATCTCCATTTTTCTGGTTTTTATCAACCAGCATCACCTTGTCGATTTCTTCTTTGGCTTCTGGAATTTTATTGGCTTTCAGTAAATCTTTCGCCTTGTCAAGGGATTGGGCAAACAAACCGGAAATGACAATCGTCATTAAAAGGCTTAACAACATCCGTTTCATGAGATTTTTTATTTGAAGTTTTCTGATAACGTTATTCTGGACTTGATTCCGGGGGCAATATATCCAAAACCGGGCCTTCCCCCTCTTTTCCTTCCACTATAGTTGATTCTTCGTCAAGTTGAGTTATAGCGGCGATTCCATCGCCTTCGTCCAGCCGGATCAGTTTTACGCCCTGGGTTGCCCGGCCAAGTTCACTGATTCCGTTTACAGGCATCCGGATGGTAATGCCCGATTTACAGGTTATCATCAGGTCTTCCTTCTCTGTTACATCCAAAATCCCGACCAGCTTTCCTGTTTTTTCCGTTACCTGAATTGTTTTGATTCCTTTTCCCCCGCGGTTTGTCACGCGGTATTCGTCGATGAGGGTGCGTTTGCCAAAACCGTTTTCGCTGACTACCAGAACGGTTTTGGATTTATCGTCCTTATTGACACATATCATGCCAATCACCTCATCCATTTTGTCGTCTACTTCGATACCACTAACGCCGATGGCTCCCCTGCCGGTCGGCCGGACATTTTCTTCTGGGAATCGGATGGCGCGACCTGATTTTACGGCCATCATGATCTCGCTGTTGCCATCGGTCAAACGGGCGGTAAGCAGCTGATCATTTTCCAGGATCGTAATGGCATTGACACCACTTTGTCTGGGTCGGCTGAAATCTTCCAATTGGGTTTTTTTAATAATGCCGCCCTTGGTGCACAGAACGATATAGTGACTGTTCAAAAATTCATTGTCCTTGAGATCCTTGACATCAATGATCGCTTTTATCTTATCATCCAGTGGGATCTGAATCAGATTTTGCACTGCGCGTCCCTTGCCTACCCGATCGCCCTCTGGAATCTGATAGACATTCAACCAAAAACACCGCCCTTTCTCTGTAAAGAAAAGAAGGGTGTGGTGCGAACTGGCAACAAACAAATGCTCAATATAATCTTCGGCACGACTCTTTCCCCCGCTCAGGCCCCTGCCTCCCCGTCGTTGCTGGCGGTATTCGGTTGCAGAGGTTCTCTTGATATATCCGGTATGAGAAATGGTAATGACTACATCTTCCTCCTTAATCAGGTCTTTGATCTGCATCTCATCATCGAGGTAGGTAATCTCTGTGCGACGGCCATCTCCAAATTTCTCTTTGATGTCAAGCAATTCTTTGCGGATCAGCGCAAATCTTTTTGATTCATCTCCCAATAGATCCCGCAGCTCCGCAATCTGTTTTTGGAGTTCATCAAATTCATGCCTGATCTTATCTCTTTCCATCCCGGTAAGGCGCTGAAGGCGGAGTTCCAAAATGGCCTTGGCCTGAATTTCACTCAGTCCCCAACCGGCATTCACCAGATTTTCTTTTGCCAGATCCGGTGTTGAAGAAGATCGGATCAGTGAAATCACTTCATCCAGGTGATCGAGGGCAATCAGATAACCTTGCAGGATATGCGCTCTTTTCTCCGCTTCCCTTAATTCAAACTGTGCACGACGGATGACAACTTCATGCCTGAATTCAACAAACTCAGAAATGATTTCCCGCAGATTGAGCGTGCGGGGCCTTCCCTTAACAAGGGCGACATTATTAATACCATAGGAGGTTTGCAGTTCGGTATGTTTGTATAGCTGGTTTATCACCACATTGGCTACCGCATCCCGGCGAAGATCGATAGCGATCCGGATGCCCTCTTTTTCGTTGGATTCATTGTTGACTCCCGTAATGCCATCAATGGTCTTTTCATTGACCAGCTGACCGATCCGGTCACAAACCCCATCCACATTGACCTGATAAGGGGTCTCTGTCACGATGATTTGTTCCCGTCCATTGGTTTTGGTATCTACCTGTAGTTTACCTCTCAACACCACCCGTCCGCGACCGGTATGCATAGCCGCTTTCACGCCTTCCATACCAAATATTACCCCTCCTGTCGGGAAATCCGGGGCTTTCACATATTGCATAAGCTCCTCTACGGTAATATCCCTCTTGTCGATATAAGCCACGCATCCATCTATGGATTCAGAAAGATTGTGTGGAAGCATGTTGGTAGCCATACCCACCGCAATACCGCTGGCTCCATTGATGAGCAACTGAGGAAAGCGGGAAGGAAGGATGGTGGGTTCGGTAAGAGAGTCGTCAAAATTGGGTTGAAAATCCACCGTTTCTTTGTCGATATCTTCCAGCATGGCTTCTGCCAAGCGGTGCAGTCTGGCTTCCGTGTATCGCATGGCCGCCGGCCCGTCGCCGTCCTGGCTTCCAAAATTTCCCTGCTTGTCGATGAGCATATATCGGATACTCCATTCCTGCGCCATCCTAACCATGGTATGATAGATGGCCGCATCCCCATGGGGATGATATTTACCCATTACTTCTCCCACAATACGGGCTGATTTTTTAAAGGGCTTGTTGCTGTTGCTGCCCAATTCATTCATCCCAAACAGGATTCTGCGGTGAACAGGTTTTAAGCCATCCCGTACGTCGGGAAGGGCCCTGCTCACGATGACCGACATAGAGTAATCTATGTAAGCCATTTTCATTTGTTCTTCGATGTTGATGGGAATGATGCGATTGTTGTCCTGCGTTTCCTCCGGTATGATGTTCTCTTCCATAATTTTTTTAAATCCTATAAAACCCAAGCTTTTATAAGGCCATCAAAGGTAATGAAATCAGGAGGGTTTCGACTGAAAAAACGGGAAAAAAGACCTGTTTTTTAGGCCTTATTCTAACCAGGCGCCTTTTACCCGGCTTCCCTCCACTTCCACATAAATATGCTCCTGCAGGGTGGTGGCAACAGACAGGCCGACATAATCGGGTTTGACGGGGAACGTGTTGTGGCTTCTTTCTACCAGGACTAGAGTCTGAATTTTTTTTGGATGGGTATCCAGGAAGGGTTTGATGGCATATAAGAGCGTTTTACCACTATTGGAAACATCATCGATGAGAATAATCACTTTGTTCTCACAGTCTGTCTGCCGGTTGAGCGAGACTTCCTGAGGATTTTTTTTATCCAAACTCACGGTGATGAGTTCAGTTTTTAATCCGGCAATTTCAACCAGCAAATTTTGGATGGTTTGTGCAATCACCGTTCCGCTTTCCCGGATACCGGCCAGGACAAAGCCGGTTTCCCCGAAATTATCTTCGAGAATCTCATAGGCCATTCGCTTCAATTTTTTAGCAGCAACCTCAGGACTGAGGATATAATTCTTCTCCATGCCCCAAGGTAAAGAAAATCACAAATTCTGCAAATCTGATATAACTTCAGTCATCAATTCCGATCATGTCGTCACGCATCTGTTTTGTCTTGCTTTCCGGGATTGCCATATGGCTTTTCAGCCGCAATGCCCTTCGTATCCGGAAAAATATCCTCCTGGGCAGGGACGAAGATTTCTCCGATCAGCCCCGGCGCCGGTGGCGCAATCTGCTGTTGTTGGCCTTCGGCCAGAAAAAGATGTTCCGCAATCCGCTGGTGGCCGTTTTGCATTTTTTCATCTATGCCGGATTTATCATCATCAATCTTGAAGTACTGGAAATATTTCTGGATGGGATTATGGGTACACACCGCCTTTTTGAAAGTCCAATGGGTAGCCTCTATCTTTTACTCATCAATGCCTTTGAGATACTGGCACTGGCCGTACTGTTTGCCTGTGTCATTTTTTTATGCAGGAGAAATATTCTTAAACTGCGCAGATTCATAAGCCATGACCTGGACGGCTGGCCAAGGTCCGATGCGAATTATATTCTGATCACCGAGATCGTCCTGATGGCCCTTTTTCTGACCCTGAATGCATCGGATACTTTACTGCAGCAAAGGCAATACGGACATTTTGCCTTGAATCCTACCGGGGATTTTCTCATTTCAAAATGGATACATCCCCTGCTCGACAGACTTTCAACTCCGCAGCTGGTGCTTTTGGAAAGGGCCAGTTGGTGGCTTCATATTACAGGAATCTTTGCCTTCCTTAACTATCTGCCATATTCCAAACATTTACATATCCTCCTGGCATTCCCCAACGCCTATTATGCGCGGTTGTGGCCGGAAGGAAAGATGCAGAATATGAAATCCGTACAGCAGGAAGTTTTATATGCCATGCAACCCGAACAGGCACCTGCGGACGCTGCTGCGCCCGCTAGATTTGGTGCCAAGGATGTCATGGATCTGAGCTGGCGAAACCTGCTGGATGCTTATGCCTGTACAGAATGTGGGCGTTGTACAGCCGCCTGCCCCGCAAATATTACGGGAAAAAAACTTTCTCCCCGAAAGATTATGATGGATACCCGCGACCGGTTGGAAGAAGTTGGAAGAAATGTCCGCGTCCACGGAGCGTTCCAAGACGACGGAAAATATTTACTCAAAGGATATATCAGCGTAGAGGAACTGCGGGCCTGCACCAGCTGCAATGCCTGTGTGGAGGAGTGTCCGGTGAGTATCAGTCCGCTGGAAATCATTTTGGAACTTAGACGCTCCCTGGTGATGGAGGATTCTGACGCTCCCGCAGAATGGAATACGATGTTTGGCAATGTGGAAAATAATTTTGCTCCCTGGAAATTCAGTCCGGAGGATCGAGATGCCTGGAAAAATGGTTAGGACCTTGCCATCCTGACCAGCTGAACGAGCGCAGCGACAACAAAAATAATTCCGACCAAGGTGTTGAGTGTCCGGTTACTGGTTTTCATTTGGGAGACCATCCAGTTTCCACCATACATATAAATCGCCAGACCGCCGACCGTGCCCAATCCTGACCCCAGGGTAAATAAATTGAAAGAATAGGGAGCTAGCCGCAACCAACCCATATTTAAAAAATAAGCAGACCAGATAAACCAGAATGGAATTTGAGCCGGATTTAATGCGCTCATGCCCATACCCAGGAAGAAACGATGGAGGCGGGTCCGGAGTATCAAGGTTTTTTGATCTTTTTTTTCCAACCTGCGGGCAGCAACAAAACTCAACACGCCCAACAATAGAAAAAATAGTACGGCAAGCCAGTTGAAAATATTAAATATAAACTGATGTCTGGTGATCCAGCGCATGCCCGCCAGAACGGCCCGCAGATAGATCATTTCCACCAGCGCTACCCCAATAGAATATTGCCAAGCACTTCGAAAATTTTCCTGTAAGGAAATCTGAGTGGCCGTCAAAGAGATGGTCCCCAGGGGCAATTGCCCAAGCAAACTGAGCGTCATTCCAAGTAAAAAGGGGAAAATATAAATCATAAGCGCTTTTGGGTTTACTCAAGCGGATTTTTTGTCCATGGCTGACAACCTTTTTGAATTGTATTCATCTGTTCTCAGCATCTTCACCCCTTCTGACCAAGACATATATGGATGACCTAGCCGGTGGTTGGCAACACTGATTTTATAAAGGATCAGCCAGTGGCGAATAATCTCTCTCCAGGCAAAAAAAATGGAATGGCGCGGATCATATATATGGGTGGGTTCGCTGCCCGCTCCGTTTACTTCCAATATATAAAATGATTTTCCAGCTTCCAGGAGCTCCCTGTTTTTATATCGGATGTCAAGACGACCAAAATAAAATCCAGGAATCTGCTTACAGACGCCATCCATCCATTTTTCCAGAGCGGAATGGACGGTTGCGCTGCTGTCCAGGAATAAAGCGCCCCGGGCATGATTTCCATAAGGGACAACCGTGAAAACTTCATTTGCTTCAACCACCTGGTCCAACAAATGGGGTTCATGCAACTGAATCTGGCTGAGCTGAAGGATCCCCCGGGGGTTGTCTTGCAGAAGTTGACGGATATTTTTAATTCCATCACCCACCACCTTTAGAAATTCTTTTTCCACCACGCCAGAAATTTTACCCTGGGCCTGATCGGGATAACGGTAGTAGAAAATGCCCATTTCCTTTTCATAGGGAATAAATTCCTGAATGTGAAAGTTCGTTTCAGCGGAGGCAGCATATTTTCTAACCGACATTTCATCGTCGAGTTTTTTGATACCCCTTCCTTTCCCACCCATATCGGGCTTGCCGATCAGGGGATACCGAAAATCTCCCGCCATCAATTGCTCCATAACGGACTGCGGTTTGCAGGTCTTATCAAAAAAAATAGTCCGAGGCTGCAGGTGGGCTGGCACCAGCTGAAAAATATCTTTTTTAGATTCACCAAGAAAACCGCCGTTGCGAATGGTGGGGTTCGCCGCCGAGAAGAAAAAAAAAGAACGGGCCCTCAGACAAAGGAAAATAAAAACAGGATAGATCGGAATATAGATCACCTGGAAACTCCAGTATTCCCAATGTAACAAACGGATCCAAAACGGCTTTTTTTTCCAGCCCGATCTTAAGATCATGCGGTTACAGAAATAGATTTTTTCAGGGGAAGAAAGGATTCCGCTGTCTCCCCGTTTCTTAGATCGATGTAGCGGAAGGACAGGGCTTCCTGGGACAGTCGGATGGAACTGATGCTGTTGGTGAATACCTGGTCATCCCGGTTCATCAGAACATTGTTGAATGGGTCTCCGTCTCCCCCGTGCTGGTGAAAATGAAGGATGTCCAGGGTTCCCGGATACCGGACGGCTTCCCGCCACTGGTTAAACCAGTTTTCCCTTTTTCTGATTGAGACGCTGTCATAGAGCGTAACGGAGGACCAAATTTGCGGTTTTTGAGGATTTAGAGATTCTATCCATTTCATTTCCCCATCCCACTTACCCGCATAGAGGTGATGATCTTGAAACAATATGGCGGTAAAAGGTTCTATTCCCACAAAATCCATCTCTTCAAAAGAATCTGCCGGAGAAGGACTGGAAATCAGATCAAGCAGCACCATACCCCGACTTTTTCGATAGGGTGGCTTAGGGGAATGGGGTTTAATCGCGCCATTCATCAGTATACCAATATGACCGGTTTCCTCGGCAGCTATCCAGGTTCCTCCCGCCAGGGGATCCCGGGGATATAATAACCTACGATGGTTTAATTCATAGACTGCCGGGAATTGGGCAATGGGTCTGCTGGAATGTTCATCCCGGCTGCAGGTAAAAAAATAGGCATTCCCCGAAGGAATAAAAGTTACTGTACACATTGCTTTCGAAACTTGAGGGTGGAGGCAGCGACGCCATAGGAATCCTCTACGTAAATTCCACCAATCTCCCGCAGACCCACACGGATAAGGGCCATATGGTGGATGGCATGTTCCAAATTATAGGCGATCTCCCTGTAGTAATTGGTATGGATTTCTTCGCTGCTGGTAGCAACCGTATCATAATAAACCAGGAGGATCAGGTGTTTGTTTTCTGGAAGAATCTGCCGGGAAATTTTCTGCAAAAGCTCCACTGCATAAGCCTTGTCGGTTTCAATCTGCCGGTTTCTTTCTCTTTTCTCATAATCCACCATACCCGTACGACAACCTTCCTCCAAGCATTGAAACATCTCTATGATATGTCGGACATGTTGTCCAATGGTATTTCCCGACAGTTGAACGCAAGGATAGTCATATTGAACCTCATTGAGCTGATCGAGTGAACGGCCCAGTTGTATGAAAACCCTCTCTACCGCTATTTGCAATTCCATGGTGTCGTTTGCTAAAAATAATATTTTTTTTCCTACTGGGCCACCACTATAATATCAACGGTCAGCTCATTGGAAAGGGTGCTGGATCCGCCGATATTGAAGTCCCTCCGGTTCATTTTAAAAGATCCGGAAAACCGATATCCGTTGCCCGTTTTTTCCGCCTTGAAAGGCAGGCTGATGGGTTTACTGATATCCTTTATGGTCAAGGTACCCGCGGCCTCGTAGTTACCCTGTTTGTCCATAGACCGAACCGAATTTGAAACAAAACGGATCTGCGGATATTTTTTTACATCAAAATAGTCTTCTTCCCGCAAGTGTTCATCGCGTGATTCATTGTCCGTATTGATTGATGCGGTTTGAATGGTGACCTGAAAAGATGCTTTGGAAAGATCGTCGGGATTGAACTGAATGTCCCCTTGAGGTGGCGCCAAGGTACCTCCCGTTTTAAATCCGAAATTATGGATACTGAAAACGATACTGGATCCCGGGACTTGGGGATGCATCTGTGCAGCAGCCATTGGAATCCATGAGAAAAAATAAAATAAAAGCCAGCTGAAGTGCGAAATATGTTTCCTATGTAATATCATGGTTGTATTCAATTATTTCCTTCTCAGCTGGCTTGCCAGCTGACTTCTGTATGCTAAGATCAGCAGAGCACAACACAAAAAAGTGATGACGGCATAAGAAAACAACAGGGCGTCCCCGTCAAAATAAATACCCAGTTTTGTCAGGTGAAAATATAGAGCACCCGTCATCAAGATCAGTCCCAGTATGGCACCATAATGGGTAAGCCGGGGAATGACTAGCAGGATAGCCGCAATCAATTCCAATACACCGGTACCGATACGACCATAGGGTTCCATACCAATTTCTGTAAATAATTTGACCGATTCGGGTTGTGCAGTGAATTTAAAGTATAAGGTTTGAAGCAGGATGATGGCTGGAACCAGCCGTAGGATCCAAATCGTTACGTTTCGGATATTTATGTTTCGGATATTCATATGTTTGTTATTAATCAGGGGTGTATAATTTTTAACCAGTTTGCATCTGCCTGTGCCTGAAGTTTCGGTTCATCCCGGTTCCACGATTTTAGGGTATTGTTGAAAAACTTATTATAAAATAAATATAGTTTTCCATTGATGATTTTAAATGTTTCTGGATCCACTTCTACCCTTGTACCATCATGGCCCATGGCATAGGCACACCAACCACCATACTGAGGCAGGTACTTCACAGGGGCGAGTCGGAAAATATCCCGGTCGGAGGCTGAAGCAAAATAATAGGTGATTCCATCATAAAAATATGAAAATTCCTTCCGGCCTTTTACAGCTTTGCCCACGTTAAAATAACCCACCGGATCAAAGCCATTCAAGCCAACCCCATCCTCCAGGTTAAATAGTTTGGCACCTGTCTGTGAATAGCCGAAAGAGGTCAAAATCAAAAGACAAAACGTTATCCAGTTTTTTTTCATGGTCTTAATAATGATCAAAACTATTGGTGACCAGAATTAAACATTGTCATTTAATTGACATTGACTTTGTTTTTTAGGTTTTTAACATTCAGAAAGCAAATTTGCTGTCGGTTATAGGACAAAATTCCCTCGGCTTCCAGTTCGTTGATCATGGTCGTGACCGTCTGACGGCTGGAGCCGATCAGGTTGGCAATGTCCTCATGTTTGAGGTAATTGGGAATGCAAAAGCCTTCCGGCATGGTTTCTCCCAGCCTATTTTCCACCAGTTGCCATAAAAAATGAATCAGCCTGGTCTTGACATCTTTGTTCAACAGGTTCAGTAAGCGATTTTCGATGGTTCTGAGTTTGGCCCCTACCTGCTTACTATAACGAAGGGCTAGGTCGGGTCTTTTTTTCAGCAACTTTTCAAAATCTTCAATGTAAAATGCACAAAGGCTTACATCTTGTTTGTAGGCTTGGGCAAATTCTCCATGCAGATTCGTTTTTTCCAGGGTAAACTGTCCGAACAACTCGCCTTTTTGGATGATTTCCATTACTTTTTCATTTCCGTCCTGATCAATATGACCAATCCGGATATAGCCCTCCTTGACGAAATAAATTTTGTTGTGGTGAAAGGCCTCAAAATAAATGTATTCTCCTTTCGGTACTTCCATAAAATGATGTTCAATATGGAGGGCGTCATAGTCTTCTTCCGAGAGGTTACACCACAGATCGTAGTTGCGGATTAAAAGCATTTTGTCATCAGCGGGCATAAGGAGTATTATCCTTTAAAATTACCGAATCGGTGCTTAACTGGCGCGCCAATTTTGCATTAGATTTACAGGATAAAAAAAACCGCATGGTCGCACCTGTCATGTCAGACCTGGTCAGCCGGGGAGAGTCCCCTGAAATTTTATTTTGGGTCGGATGCTCGGGTAGTTATGATCAGCGGGCCCAAAAAATTACCCGCGCCTTTTCTACGATTCTCAATCACATCGGTGTCGGATGGGCTATTTTGGGGAAAGAAGAGATGTGTACAGGCGATCCGGCCAGGCGGGCTGGCAATGAATTCATTTTTCAAATGATGGCCTATCAGAATATCCAGACCCTGAACCGTTATCAGATCAAAAAAATAGTGACTGCCTGCCCGCACTGTTTCAATATCCTCAAAAATGAATATCCAGAACTCGGTGGACATTTTGAGGTCGTCCATCACAGTGTTTTTCTTCAGCAGCTGATCGATGCAGGTAAGATTCGGCTAAAAGAAGGAGGATCTTTTCAGGGTAAAAAAATAGCTTACCACGACAGTTGTTACCTGGGCCGGGCAAACGGTATTTATGAAGCCCCCCGCCGGGTTTTAGAAGCCCTGGATGCAGAACTGGTGGAAATGAAACGCTGCAAAAGCAAAGGTCTTTGTTGTGGTGCCGGAGGCGGCCAGATGTTCAAAGAGGAAGAAAAAGGAACCAACCGGATAAATTTTGAAAGGACCCATGAAGCCTTGCAGACTGGCGCAGCCCTGATTGCTTCTGCCTGCCCATTTTGCAATACCATGTTAACCGATGGCATCAAACATGAGGAAAAGGAAGGCACCGTTCAAGTGCTCGATATTGCAGAAATGATTGCTTCTGAACTTTCGCTCTGACCAGTTCCTTTTTGCTGGATTTGTAAGGTGGCATAAGATCTCCGTTTTAGCGGTCTCTCCCAGATTTTGTAAGCTCCTCAGGGGTACCGGGTCCTGCATTAAACAAGAGGTCCAGAATGGAGAGGTTGGGAAAAAAACCGGTTCTTTCCTCAAAGACCTGCCGGTATCTCAGACTATCAAATTCTTTATAATTTTTTGGCAGCAACCGGTTTCGCTGATCTTCAAAATTTTCATCCTGAAATGGAACCGGTCCCTCGGTCAGATGCCACTGTATTTTCCAGGCCAGTTTTTCCTTTATCCAATTGAGGCAAACCAGATTCCAGTCCGTTAGTTTTTCAACCGGTTTCTGGTAAATCTGCGACAATTCATCTACGTAGTATTCGAAAAACGGCGAGCGGCTATAGGCTGAACAAAGCGACTTTAAATGGCGACCCTGCCAGTTTTCAGCGTTCGATATCAATACATCTTTCATCTGCAATCGCTGGTTCCTTCCTTCCTGCAAAGGAACCGATAAAGAGATGATTCCTTGCGCTCCGGCGATCATACAGCGGTTGCGAAAACTCATTTTTCTATAAGGTTCATATATATCTAAATATATATATGATTCCTCAAATAAAGCGGATACAAAATCAACCGGTGGAAAGTATTGTAATTCAGAGATGATCATGGCAGATTGTGCAGGAAGGCGAATTTACGAATAATTTTACTCAATCATATTAAAACTTAAGGAGAGTTCATGGATATTAATTGCAAATAATAGTATCTATTTATATATAGATGAATTGATTACGATTATAATTCAAGCTAATTATATTGGGCTCAATTGAATAGTATATAAGCCTGCGTGAAACATAGTTTTTCTAATATAATTAGCAATGATTTTTGGCAAATAAAACCCGCTCCTGCTGGTGAGGTTGGCAGAAAAATGCTGGTTTGTTTTCTCGGTGGAATGCCTGACTGGGGGAAACCAGACAAAGAGAAGTTCTTCAGAAAATTTTTAAGGACCGCTCCTAGCCCTCCTTGGTGATCAAGAAACAATATCGGGCGAGCTTGCCTTGGAAATCAAAAGGCGTGGTAGCGCGGGTAATATCTTTTAGGATGCAGTTTTTTAACTGATCGGTTTGAATTTGAAAGCGGGAGAAATTGGTGCTAAAATAAAGCAGGGCCCCTGGTTTCATACCGGCTAAAACCTGGTTGATCAGGGTCGGGTGATCGACCTGAATATCCAGAAAATCCTCCATCCTCTTACTGTTGCTGAAAGTCGGTGGATCCATGATGACCAGATCGTAATACGTTTCCGGAATAGTCTGAAGCCATTGTTTTACGTCTTCGTGGAGGTAAATATGTTTATCAGGATCAAATAGGCCGTTCAATTCCATATTTTCCCGGGCCCATTTGAGATAGGTTTTCGATAAATCAACCGATACAATTTCTGCGGCCCGGCCCTGGGCAGCATATACAGAGAATGAACCCGTATAACAAAATAAATTCAAGACTCTTTTGCCTTCGGACTGATCCCTTACCATGGAGCGGGTAATGCGGTGATCCAGAAAAAGTCCCGTATCCAGGTAGTCGGTCAGATTTATTTTGAAACGCAGACCCTGTTCCTGCACCTCCAAAAACTGTTGTTCATCGTCTAGTTTCTGGTATTGGTCCTGGCGGTTGGATTTCCGTTGGCGGGTTCGCACTACGATTCGGGAAGCCGGCATACCCGTAATTTCTCCAATCATCGCCTTACAGGCTTCCAGCCACTGCATATGCTCCGTCTCCTCCATTTGATGGTTGCGCCGGTATTCGGCAACATAAAGCCAGTCTTCATATTTTTCGATGCAAAGGGGAAATTCCGGCAGATCATGGTCATAGATCCGGTAGCAGGTTATATCCTGTCTTTTTGCTGATTTACTTAAGTGCCGGAAGACCTTTGTAAGCCGGTTGCGGAACATGGTTGCCTTTTCGGGGGAAATCATGAAAGGCAAGGTAAGAAGATTGTAATGAGCCTAGAAGTCGCGTTGAATCCATTGATTCAGGGCCGCTCCCGTCCAGGTTCCGGGAACAATGATGCGGCGGATACAATAGAGTGGATCCGCTTTGTCTGGTTTTTCATTCAACTGAAAGGCAGCCACAAAACCCCTTTTTTTAAGTTCAGGAAAGGCGGCTGTATTCCATAAACCGAAGGGATAAGCGAAGTAGCGAATATTTTTGCCCGTGATTTGTTCAAGGGTCTTAGTCGGCTTATCGAGCTGTGTGATCCAGTCGTTGCCTTCGTATTTCTTTACATTGTGGTGATCCCAGGTATGGGAACCGATGGCATTGCCTTCATCGGAAAGCATACGGACCTGTTCGCGGCTCATATAGTGCGGTCTTCCCAGCGATACGGTCATGATAAAGAACATGCCTTTAAAGCCATATTTTTTCATTTCCGGATAACCTACGGTATACTGATCCAGATCGGTGTCGTCAAATGTCAACAGGATGGGCTTTACAGGCAATTTGGCGCCCGAAACCAGGTAGGCATAGAGCTGGTCTGGTGAAATGGTATGGTAACCGCTATCAGCCAGCATACGCATCTGGGCGGCAAAAGCAGCTGGCGGAACAATATAGGTTTTGGAAGTCTTGGAATCGGTAGGTTTCCAGTCCCGGATCTGGTGATAACAAAGAATGGGGACCTGTTTTTTAGAAAGGATGACCGAAGCACTGGGTATGGCCGTAGTTGGTGGGTCCACCCGAGGCGGTTCAAATTCTTCCGCAGCCTTTGCAAGGGATTTCTCTCCGGTAAAAGCCACAGAAGCCGGTTGCATGAGATCGGAAGATGCACTGGTATCCGGGAAGGACTGGCAGGACATCATGAACAAAAGCAGGCAGCCGCTGAGGAGTTTCATAAAGTATCGGATTTCAGATTAAATAACGCTTTTACCCCATTCATTTATTGCGTGGGGTCTTAATACCTTTCATGTAAATTGCAGAAGTCTAATTTTAAAACTTTTTCCATGCGTTGGAATTTATTTTTGCTGCTTTCGCTCCTCTCCTTTTCGTGTTTTTCCCAAAGTCCTTATCTTTTCATTGGTACATATACGAATGGTGCAAGTAAGGGTATCTATGTATATCGGTTTAACACCTCTACCGGTCAGGGAACGGAAGTCAGCACGATGAGGGCCGTCAATCCTTCCTACCTCTGTGTTTCCCCCGATGGCAAACATGTTTACGCCGCCAGTGAGAATGAAACGGGCGGTTCGGTTCTCTCTTATGCATTCGAATCGGTTACAGGACAATTGTCGTTTTTAAATAGTCAGTCCAGTCACGGTACCTGTACCTGTTATATCGCAGAAGACCATTCCAGCCGGTGGATATTTGTCGCCAATTATTGCTCAGGCAGCCTGGCTGCCTTCCCGGTAAATTCAGATGGCTCGGTGGCACCTGCTAGCCAAATCATCCAACAGTTTGGAAAAGGACCCGATACCGCCAGACAGGAATCCTCCCATGTGCATTCCACCATTTTTTCTCCCAATGAAAAATTCTTACTCGCGGCCAATCTGGGTACCGACCAGGAACACGAGTATAAATTCAACGCTTCCGAAAATATTCCGCTGACGGAGCCATACGATTCTTCCGTCTTTTTAAAACCGGGCACCGGTCCGCGGCATATCGCCTTTCACCCAACCAAATCAGATGTATACATTCTGGGCGAACTCAGCGGCACTGTGGATGCCTACCATTTTGATTCCCTTTCCGGAAAATTCAGTCACTTCCAGCGCATCCGAACCACTGCGGAATCTTTCAGCGGAGTTCCGGGAAGTGCTGACATCCACATCCGGGCAGATGGAAAATTCTTATATGCCAGTAACCGCGGGACTTCCAATACCCTGGCTGTTTTTGAAATTCGAAAGGACGGGCGACTGGAAATGAAACAAACCATATCGGTGAATGGAAAACATCCTCGCAATTTTGTGATTGATCCAACCAACCATTTTCTGCTGGTTGCCAACCGCGATTCGGACAATATTGTTGTCTTTTCCATCGACCAGGCGACCGGTTTATTAAAAGCGACCGGTACTGAAATCACCATTCCCAATCCCGTGTGTTTGAAGTTTCTGGCCAACTAAATAATCGATAAAGACCAAGGATTTTTTGTACCCTTTGACGGGGCCGCAGGTTTTGAGCGTACTTTCAGACTCGTAAAAAAGAGGAATTATGTGGTGGATCTATGCGTTGCTTTCTGCTTTTTTTGCTTCATTGACTGCCATCTTTGCAAAAATCGGCGTGACGGGGGTGAGTTCGAATCTGGCGACAGCCATCCGCACCATCATCATATTACTCATTGCCTGGGGCATCGTTTTTTTCCGGGGAGAATATAGATCAATGGGCAGTCTTTCCAAACACAGTCTTTTGTTCCTCATTTTTTCGGGAGCGGCTACCGGGCTTTCCTGGATTTTTTATTTTAAAGCCCTGCAAATCGGAAAGGTTTCCCAAGTCGCTCCCGTAGATAAACTGAGTGTGGCTTTGACCATTGTTCTCTCTGTCGTTTTTTTGGGAGAGGCGTTAAACTGGAAAACTGCGATCGGTGCTTTGCTGATTATCGGGGGTACCCTCGTAATTATTTTATAAAAAATTGTACGAACAGCTAGATAAGAAAGCCCTTCGATCGCTCATTTGGTTTTTCTCAATTCTTTAAAAAAATCGAGAATTTCTTCCCAGTTATTCATCCGGCGATGATGATTGACCAAAATATTGTGTGCGGCATGGAACATCAAGGGAGTTCCCGAAAAATTATCCAGGTTTTTTAAATGATCGTCAATCAGGTAATCGGTTTTGATGATGCTCTTATCCCCGCAAAAAACAATATTCCGCCAGGAGATAAATGGAAAATGTTCTTCCAGCCATTGTTTCTTTTCATAAAGGGAAAGCGGAAACTCCATGGCTGCTGAAACAATATACACATCAAAATCTTCCATCAGCGATTTGACCGCAGCAACCGAGCCTTGAATAAGCGGAAGGGTTCTGAAAAATCCGGGTGTCCGGACATAACGCTGAACTGCGGTCTTATCAGGGAAAGCCTGACTTTCAGGGACACCCAACATTATTTTCCGGTCCACCCTTTCTCCTGATTCCTTTTCATAATACTGAATAAAATGGGTCTCCGTGTCTGCAATAACGCCATCCATATCGACCGCGATGGATAGGCGGTGTGAAGCTTTCTCATCCATAATCAAAGATATCTTTCCCTTAGTATATTGAGGTGGTGTTTGTGGTGACCGTAAATCAGATTTACGATAAAGCGAACCGTAAGCGGATAATTGTTCGCCAGTCCTTTTCTGTCCAGGGCTTCATCAGAAAGAGATTCTACAAAAGCAATACTGGACTCTCTTACTAGTGAAAACTCCCGCATGATGTCTTCTTTTTCCCGTTCATTTGCCCGCGCGTGTTGCGCAAAGACCGATTCTTCAAATCCGGGAAGGGGTGTTTCGTCTCCTCTGGAAAATCGAAGGGCCCGGTAAACGAATATTCTTTCTGTGTCCGCCATATGTACCAGCATATCTTTTATGGTCCACTTACCGGAAGCGTAGGAATGGGTCATTTTTTCTGCGGAAAGTGGATGGATGATTTCTTCTGTTTCGGAAAATATATCTTCCAGGTGAATCAGCAGATTTCCGTCATCGGGAACCAGTTTTATATATCGTTGCATGTAGTCGGGCGCTCCAGATTCGGTTGGCTTATATATTTTTTTCACAATCAAGGATTCAGGCTGCAAATTTAAGAAACTCCCCATCGATCGCCCCAGGCAATTTTCCAGGCGCTAAAGGAGGATGATTATTTGAAAAAATAGTCTACTAATTTTGTAGACTAATATAATTGGCTTATCATTGCACCGGATTCGGTCATGTAGCCGAGCGGTTAGGCATGGGTCTGCAAAACCTTTTACGGCGGTTCGATTCCGCCCATGACCTCTGCAGTCTACGTTAATTAGCAGTCGTAAAGGGGCGTATTTTTATACGCCCCAATTTTATTTTCAGTATAACAGTTTATTTTGCCCCTATCTTTAATGACATCTTTATTTTGCGGGGATTTATGAGAGGATATCTATTCGCAATCTGCTTTTTATTTTCAGCAAGCGCCCTTACGCAACCTTTGACGCCTACTGCAATCGATAGCCTGGCAGAAAGAGCTATGAAATCCTTTCGTGTCCCGGGAATGGCTATAGCCGTTATCAAAGATGGACAGATGGTCCGCTTGAAGGGATACGGTCTACGTTCACTGCGCACGGGTCTTCCCGTAGACGAGAACACCCTATTTGGTATCGCCTCCAATTCCAAAGCTTTTACAGCCGTAGCACTCGGCATCCTGGTGGATGAAAAAAAAATAACCTGGGATGACCCGGTTCGCAAATGGATACCGGAATTCAAACTCTACAATCCTTACGTGACCGATGCCTTTACCATCCGGGACCTGCTCACCCATCGCAGCGGGCTCGGGCTGGGTGCTGGTGATCTCATGTTGTTTCCTGATTCGAACAATTTCGAAACAAGGGATATCATATACAATCTCCGTTTTCTCAAACAGGTTTCCGGTTTCCGCACAAAATATGATTATGACAACAACATGTATATCGTCGCCGGCGAAGTCATCAAGCGCGTGAGCGGCATGTCCTGGGAGGACTTTGTGCAGACCCGGATACTCCAAGCCATCGGAATGTGCCACAGTGCCCCCGCCTATGATCTGCTCAAAGACAAATCCGATGTGATCGATGCCCATGTGGAGGTGGATGGAACCGTTGAGGTGGTTCCCCGGCACGTTTCCAAAGCAGACCGGTCAGCAGGCGGCATTTATGCCAGCATTGCGGACTTGAGTAAATGGGTAGCCCTGTTTTTAAACGACGGAAAATTTGGACCGGATTCAGCCCGAATTTTTAGCCAAGGAGTTCAACAAGAAATCTGGTCTCCCCAAACCATCATCCGGGTAGAGGATCCGGGATTTTACCGTATTCATTTCAGGGCATATGGTCTGGGTTTTAATCTGGAAGATGTCTGGGGCTATAAACAAGTGGATCACTCCGGTTTCCTGGAAGGGATGGTAACAAAAATAACCATGATTCCCGAACTCAACCTGGGGATCATCGTACTTACCAATCAGGAGTCAGAGGAAATCTTGAATGCAGTGACCAACCAGATCAAAGACGGATACCTCGGAACTGCCTATCGCGACTGGACCGGGCAACTATTGACGGAGCGAATGCAGGCCAATGCATCGGATAAATTTTTTACAGATTCCATCTGGAAGCAAATCAACCAGGTACTTGTTCATCCCTTGCCAATGGATTTTAACCCGTATTTAGGCCAATACTCCGATCCCTGGTTCGGAGAAGTCACCGTTAGCAATAAGAACGGAAAATATTGGTTTGATGCCAAACGGTCTCCCAAGCTCTCGGGAGAATTGCTTTTCTATAAACCGGACGTTTTTGTGGTCAAGTGGACCAATCGCAGCATCCAAGCAGATGCTTTTGTCGTTTTTCATAGCGACAACAAAGGCCAGGTAAACGCCATGACCATGAAAGCGGTTTCACCCCTGACTGACTTCAGCTATGATTTCCAGGATTTAAATTTTAGCAAAATTAAATCGACTCCAAAAAATAACTAGAAATTTGGGTGCTTCGCCCCGTTTGACGTCAGATTCATTTTAGGGCATTACGAACTCATCTTTTAATCGTTCATACAATCGCTGAAATTTTTTAAACCCGTTGGCATAAACAGGATGAACGGCTGGGTCCGGATAAAATGTTTTTCGTGCCTCGGTCGGCTTGGTCGCAGGAACTCCCAGCACATTCATCCCGTACTTGGCGGCACCCCAGGCCGAATTTTCAACCGTATCACCCGTCAATACCGGCAGATTGAAAACGTCGGATACAATTTGTAACCACCATTCATTTCGGGCAAAACCACCGGTAGCAAAAATATTTTGGATGGAAGCTTTTTCAAAAAGCGGCTGACTGATTGCATATAAACAATATACCACCCCCTCCATGGCGGCTCTTACCATTGCGGCCTCTCCATGGTTGATCGTCAGTCCGAATAAAACTCCTTTGGCATCCGCATTCCATACTGGTGATCTTTCACCCATCAGATAGGGAAGAAAAATCAATCCGTCGGATCCCGGTCGTACGGTGGATGCCTGTTCTAAAAAATGCGCGACATCCTGTTTTGACCGGATAAAAGTTTCTTGCAGCCATTGCATCACTATGCCACCATTGTTGCTGGCACCCCCCAGCAGCCACTGATCTTTTCTGATATAATAACAAAACGTACGCATTTTTTCATCCAGCTGAGGCTGGTCAGAAATTATCCGCGCGGCACTGCTCGTGCCTACCGTTACTACGAGTGAGCCGGATTCTTCGGTGGAACCCAGATTGGCCATAGCGCCGTCACTGGCACCGATGATAAAAGGGACTGTTTTTAAACTGGGAAACCGACCGGGAGCATAAAAAGTTTTATCTGTGGAGACGATTTCCGCAAGCCGGTCTTCTGACAATTCACTTATTTGCAGAATCCAGGGATCCCATCGCCTGGTTTGCATATTCATCCATCCGGTGGCTGCAGCCATCGATGAATCCATGACATAGACGCCGAATAATTTGTAGAAAATATATTCTTTTATGCCAATGAATTTAAAGGCCCGCCCAAAAAGATCGGGTTGATTTTCTTTAATCCATTGCAATTTGCAAAATGGAGACATAGCATGAACGGGCAGGCCGGTATGTTGATAGAGCTCCTGCGCCTTTTTTTCCGCATGAAACCGGGCGGCTATGTGGGTTGCCCGGTTATCGGCCCAAATAATGGAAGGAGAAATCGCTTGACCCGCCGAGTCCACCGCGATCAGGCTGTGCATGGCTGAGCTGAAGCAACACAAACCAGGAATGTCCGGCAACAAGTCCTGCAGAATATTTTCCACAGTTTGAAAAACTGCCTGGGCGATCTGGTCGGGATCCTGTTCGCTCCAGTCCGGATGAGGATGGTTGATCGGATAAGACGCAGTTTGTTCCCGGATAGTTTTACCGTCTCTGGAAAAAGCAATAGATTTTACTGAGGTCGTGCCAATATCAATTCCGAGAAAATATTCCATAAGACCCTTAAGGTCCAAATATAATTACTTAAAGGACTGCTAATTCAGCATATGGGAATAGAACTCAAAATGAAGTCCGACTACGGGGGGAACCGTAGGCTGTGGGTCTGTCACCGGTGGGATCGGAGAGGGTTCGGTAGGCGGCCATTCTGGTGCAGGTTTTGGACTGCTGCCCTGGGCGGAGGCCATGTGAAAAACGAAAAAAGAAATCGCATTGGCAGTCATCGTACTATCTTTAATAAGATATTTACATACTTCATGCCATGCTTTTTAAAAGGAGCAAAAAATCCCCCCATCGATGGAATTTAAGAATAAGACGGTTCTGATTACCGGCGCCAGCCGTGGAATTGGCAAAGCCATAGCACTCAGACTGGGTGCTGCAGGGGCCAATATCGTGATTGCGGCGAAATCCACCACTGAGGACGAGCGCCTGGGGGGAACCATCTTCTCAACCGCGGCGGAAGTGGAGGCAGCCGGAGGCCGGGCACTCGCCCTGTATTGCGATATCCGGGATGAGAAATTGATTCAGGAGGTTATGGAAAAAACCGAATCTGCATTCGGAGGCCTGGACGTCGTGATCAACAATGCTTCCGCCATTAGCCTCTCCGGTACTGAAAAAACAGAACCCAAACGTTTCGACCTGATGTTTGATATCAATGTCCGGGGAACTTTCCTGGTTACCAAATATGCCTATCCCCTTCTGAAGAAATCCGCCAATGCACATATACTGACCTTATCTCCCCCTTTGAATTTCGACATGAAATGGTTTAAACCCCATGTCGCCTATACGCTCAGCAAATACAATATGAGTTTGCTTTCGGCAGCCTGGGCGGAAGAATTCAGAAAGGACGGCATCGCTTCCAACAGCCTTTGGCCCGCCACCTTGATCGCCACGGCGGCGGTGAAAAATTTATTGGGAGGTGAGAAACTATTTCAGGTCAGCCGAAAACCAGACATCATTGCGGATGCTGTTTTTTACATTGTAAAAAAAGATGCCAAATCTTTTACTGGAAATCACCTTATTGACGAAGATTTTCTCCGAGCTGAAGGTATTTCAGATTTGACGGCCTATTCCATCAACCCAGGCGGGCCCTTACAAGCTGACCTTTTCCTTTAGCCTTTGTTTCGTGTTTGGTAAATATGCGGTGCGTGATCGGACTGGATAAAATGATGGAGGTAGTGGTCTCCCCGTATTCCGTCATTCGGGCCAGCAGCTCCTGCAAATGACCTGAATTTTCTACCACTACTTTCAGGTACACACAATGATTACCCGTTACCCGGTGGCATTCCAAGACTTCATCGAGTTTGCCTACATAATTTAAAAAAGGAATCAGCTTCCCAGAACTGGCCGTCACGGCAATAAGCGCCTTCAATGCATATCCAGTCTTTTCATAATCCACTTCAATGCGATATCCTTGGATGATACCGGCTTCTTCCAGTTTGCTCATGCGTTCGGCTACAGCGGGCGCTGAAAGATTTACTTCTCTGCCAATGTCTGCGAAGGAGGACCTGGCATTTTCTTGCAGGCAGGCCAGTATTGCCCAGCTGGTTTTGTCTAACTCCATATGAAAGTATTTTTAATGAACTGCCTTGTTTTCGAAGGCAAATTATGAAATAAACCTTTGTTTCGAAAGCAAATTTAAATAAATATCTTTTTAACTTTGGTATGTGTTTGAGAGAAAAAAGATTAAAGCAAGCAAAACCATGAACTTATCCGATACAAAAAACCCCCGTTCCATTTCCGTTATCCTGGCTTTTTTGACCGTCTACATCGTTTGGGGTTCTACTTATTTTTTCATAAGCCGGGCGCTGCATGGATTTCCCCCCTTCCTGCTGGGAGGGATTCGTTTTGTAATTGCCGGATTGCTGATGATGCTCTGGTCTGTCTGGAAAAAAGAGCATATACTGGATTGGCCCACGATAAAACTTGCCGCCATCAGTGGGTTTTTAATTTTGTTTATCGGCAACGGCGTGGTGATTTTTGTTGAGCAGTATGTCGGAAGTGCCTGGGTGGCGATCATCATTTCTGCGGCGCCGCTCTGGTATGTGGTATATGACAAGCCCCACTGGAAAGAAAACTTTTCTAGCCGGTCCATTGTTACGGGATTGTTGCTCGGACTGGTCGGCATATTTTTATTGTTTCTTCCCAATATTTCTTCTTCTTATAAAACAGACCGCAATCCTTATGAAAAACTGGCGCTCTTTGCCCTGATCATTGGATCCATGTCCTGGGTAGTCGGCTCTTTGTATGCAAAATATAACAAGACCCCTGCCCCGGCCAATGTCAACAGCAGCTGGCAATTGTTTTTTGCGGGATTGTATTTTTTTATCGGGGCGGGACTTACGGGTGAATACAAGACTTTTCAATTCAGGTCTGTTCCGGCCGATGCGTGGTTTGCCCTGGCTTACCTGGTGATATTTGGCTCCATCCTAGCCTATAGTTGTTTTGTATGGTTGATGGAGGTCCGTTCTCCCGCACAGGTGAGCACCTACGCTTATGTAAACCCCGTGGTGGCCGTTTTGCTGGGCGTTTTCCTGGCCTCCGAACGGATCAACAGCCTGCAGATTTCAGGATTGCTCGTCATCCTCATCAGCGTATTGCTGATTAATTTGAATAAATACCTGAAAAAGCCTGGACTGGCTTCGACCTAATTGGAAAATAAAGCCTTCTCCCCTAAAACCGGATTCGAAGAGTGGGATCCGGAACCCCGATCGTTTGGACTTTAACTCCAAGACTCAAAGCGGAAATGAGAAAGAAGTCGCAGTTATCAGCCTTCTCGTATTCTACGCGGTTTCGCCCGTCAGGGAATATCTTTTGCATCTTTATACCCGAATGAACCGTTTGTTCTAATTTTAGTGGACAGTTATCAGTATGACCTATCAACAAATCATTGAATTGCTGGGTAAGGAAAATGAAACGCTCTTCACCCACACCTGCGAAAAAATTCCAAAAGCGTCTCTTCATCTGCCTTCCCCTGATTTTATTGATACCGTATATGCCTCGTCCAACCGAAATCTGCAAACGCTCAGAAGCCTGCATCAGTTATTCCATACCGGAAGACTTTCAGGTACCGGGTATCTTTCCATCCTTCCGGTTGATCAGGGTGTGGAACACAGTGCGGGTGCTTCTTTCGCGAAAAATCCACAGTACTTCGATCCCGAAAATATTGTACGGCTTGCTTTGGAGGGTGGTTGCAACGCAGTAGCCAGCACCTTTGGCGTCCTGGGTATGGTCGCCCGCAAATACGCACATCGCATACCCTTCCTCGTTAAACTCAATCACAACGAACTCTTGACCTATCCGGACAAATACGATCAGATTTTTTTTGGAACCGTACGCGACGCCTGGAATATGGGTGCCGCCGCGGTGGGTTGTACAATCTATTTTGGTTCTGCCGAATCTGACCGGCAGATCACTGAAGTGGCCAAAGCCTTTGACGAAGCCCATGCACTCGGCATGGCTACCGTACTGTGGTGTTATCTGCGCAATAACGCTTTTGTTAAAGATGGAAAAGATTATCATGTGGCTGCCGACCTGACCGGTCAGGCAAACCATCTGGGAGTCACCATCCAGGCGGATATCATCAAGCAAAAATTACCCGAACTCAATGGCGGCTATAAAGCCTTGAATATGGGAAGCAGTCACTACGGCAAACTGGATGAAAAGATGTACACGGATCTTTCTACCGATCATCCGGTTGATCTGTGCCGTTATCAAGTACTCAACGGATACTGCGGAAGAGCCGGGCTCATCAACTCCGGCGGTGCTTCCGAGGGAGAAAAAGATTTGATGGAAGCCCTCAGAACCGCCGTCATCAATAAACGTGCAGGCGGCAGTGGCATGATATCGGGCAGAAAAGCCTTTCAACGATCTTTCAAAGAGGGCGTACAACTATTAAACAGCATACAGGATGTCTACCTGGAAAAAATGATCACGGTTGCATGAAAAAATCAAAGCCAGATCCCACGACTATATTTACAGATATTGGAGGTGTATTGCTGACGAATGGATGGGACCGGGAAGGCAGAAAAAAAGCCATTCGTCACTTCAGACTGGATCCGGAAGAAACAGAGGAAAGACATCACCTTACTTTTGATACGTATGAATCGGGAAAGATATCCCTGAGCGAATACCTGAAAAGATTGGTTTTTTACACCAAAAGGAATTTTACCGAGGAAGAATTCCGCCACTTCATGTTCGATCAGTCTAAGCCTTTTCCCGAAATGCTGGCTCTCATACGGGGGATAAAAGAAAAATACGGAATCAAAATCGCCGTGGTCAGCAACGAAGGCCGGGAACTCAATGATCACCGGATCCGGAAATTTAAACTGGGCGAATTTGTTGATTTTTTTATCAGCTCCTGTTTTGTGCACTACCGAAAACCCGATGCCGATATTTTTAAAGTGGCGCTGGACATTGCCCAGGTACCGGCTGAAAAAGTGATTTACCTCGAAGACCGCCCACTCTTTGTTCAGGTGGCGGATACGCTCGGGATCCGCGGCATCCTGCACCTCGATTTCGAAACCACCCGTCTTGAACTGGCTAAGGTTGGGTGGGAAGTTTTTTAACCTCGGTAAGCGATACAATCAGTTCCACTTCCTTTTCACTGTAGGGCTTGCCATCGGGATGAAAAATTTCATGAAACCAGATTTTTGGATCGGCGCCGTCCGGCATGGGTGTATCCCAAGCATATTTGGTATTGGTCTTTCCGCTCACAAGTCCCCAGTTGATCGCCCCCACGTTTTCTTTTTTAAGCATGGGCATAATATTAAAAAACGTGCTGTTTCGAGGACGGGCCATGTACTCGGTACAGATCAGGGGTCGGTTATATTTTTTTAAACTGTCGATGGCTTCTTGGTGTTGTTTCTCCGGCTCATAGTTGTGGTAGGTAATGACGTCCGAATGACTGAGTTGAAAAGCGTTCAGTTCCACCAGGCCGCTGCTCCAAACGCCGGCGGACACCGGTTGGCTGGGACTTACGTCCCGGGACCATTGAAATACGTTTTCCAGCAATACCATACTCTTATTGCCATAGTTTGAATTTCCGGGTTCGTTGTACAGATCCCAGAGCAGGATCCGGTTGTCTGACTTAAATGCCCGCAGCACGTCTTTTACATATTTCTCCAAGACCGCCATCAGGCTTGGGTCATCGTAAAGCAATTTTCCTGGATCCCTCACCCATCCCGAATTGTGGACGCCTGTTCTGGGAGCCGGTTGTTTTCCCCCATGATAGGATTCATTCCAACAGTCGTCAAAGAAAACAAAAATAGTTTTGATGTTTTTTCGGTTGGCTATCGCCAAATACTGGTTCATCCGATTAATAAAACCCGGTTCATCCTCTTGCCAAGCCAGATGATGAAGAAAAACACGCATACAATTAAGGCCGATCGACTGGGCATATCCCAGTTCCCTGGAAATCGTTGCCGTATCGAAGGTCTCAGCCTGCCACATTTCCAATTGGTTGACTGCCGTACTGGGAATGAAATCACAACCCCGCAGCCAGCCTTGAGCCAGATACCATTGCTGGGCCCTGGTTTGCATCCATTGTTCGCCAGCTTGCTGAGCGGACAAGCGACCTAGCGCCATACACATTAGAAAAATAACTAGCTTTTTTTTCATAATCCTGATTTATTGCGAGGTTCAGCGGTTGATATCCCGGAAAAAAAATCAACGGCCCTGGTTTTCTTTTTTGAAAGTAAGATAACCTTTTCAGAAATATTTTAACCAGAAGCTTTCTATTTTCAGTTGCGGACGAACCACCTTGTATCGATGCCGACCGGTCTTGTATCAATTGCGAACAGCATCCACAAAATGAAGTCCGTGCAGCAATTTGTTCTTCAACCGTTTATAAAATGGTATGGTGTATGTCGCTACATTTGCCAAAACCAAAACGATGTTTAAGAACTACTGCATCACGGCTTTTCGCAATCTGGTAAGAAACAAAAGATTCGGCCTGATTAATATTGCAGGTCTTGCCATCGGCATCACTTCGTCCATCCTGATTTTTGTAGTAGTTCATTACGAGTTGAGTTATGATACCTTCCAGGTGGGGTATGACCGCATCTACCAGGTGGCAATGGAAAATAAATCACCCGACGGCACGACATATACCCCCGGAACACCCTATCCTACGTTGGATGTCCTGAAAACCAGGTTTCCCCAGATGATCACCGGCGTCTTGTGTTCCAATTACGGCAGCCAACTGGCGGTGGTCTCCTCCGATGGCACGCCGTCCAGAGAAAAAAAATTCATTGAAGACAATGGAGTTTTCTTCGCAGATGCAGACTTTTTCAAAGTATTCAAAACTGGATGGCTGGGGGGATCGCCCCTGGTGCTGGATCAACCCAATAAAATAGTGTTGTCCAAAAAAATGGCAGAAAAGTATTTTGGCGAATGGAAGAATGCCATGGGAAAATATATACGGTTGGACAACCTCACCACCCTGCAGGTCGCAGGGGTGATCCAGGATGCACCAGGGAATTCAGACTTTCAATTCAGAGCGGTTGCCTCTTATCTGGTATTTAAAAGCAATGTTTTTTATCCCTATTCCAAGGAATGGGGAAGTACCAGCAGCAATGAGCAACTCTATGCGCTTTTAGATTCCCATCAATCCCCTTCAGCGGTGAACGCCCTTCTGGCGAAGTTTAGTCTTGATCAGTTTGGTCACGGGATGAAAGGTTGGAAACGAACCATTTTTTTGCGTCCGCTCAGCATTTTACACTTTGATACGCGAATGGAAAATATGGGAGACCACGTGACAAACAAAAGCACGCTGTGGACGCTCGGCCTGATTGCGCTGTTTATTTTAATCATGGCTTGTATCAATTTTGTGAATTTATCTACGGTTCAGGCAGTAAATAGATCCAAAGAAATCGGCGTCAGAAAAGTTTTGGGGGGCAGCCGCTGGAATCTACTTTGGCAAATGCTGGGGGAAACTTCACTGATTGTCGCAGCCTCCATCCTGCTGGCCATTGGGTTGACAGAATTTTGTTTGCCCTATATCAAGCACATTGCGTCCATCAGCGAATCCGTTAGTCTGCTCAATATGCAGACTTTTATTTACCTGATCAGTGTCTTTATCATCGTTACCCTGCTGGCTGGTTTGTATCCGGCCTTTGTTGCTTCTGGATTCAGCCCAATCCTAGCCCTTAAAAACAAGATCAACTCAGCCAAAGTGGGGGGCATTTCCCTGAGAAGAAGCCTGGTCGTTCTTCAATTTGCGATCTCCCAGGTGTTGATCGTCGGAACACTCATCGCGATCACGCAAATGAATTTTGTGCAAAATGCCGATCTGGGACTCCGCAAAGAAGGAGTGTTGATTATCCGGGGAAACGGAGACAGTGTTCAGTTGTCCAGGATTCAGGGCTTTAAGGAGGAATTGATGAAAAACAAATCCGTTGACGAAGTCTCCCAGTGCAGTGACGTTCCTTCTTCAGACAACAACTCCTCCACCGATTTTTTCTTCGATCACAAACCGCAGGAAACTTTCAACCTGTATTTCAAATTCGCCGATCGAAATTATTGTAAAACATTCGGGCTGCAGCTCGTTGCCGGAAGGCTTCCCGAGCAGACCGACACCGTCAAAGATCTGTTGATCAATGAAACCCTGGTATACAAGTTGGGATTGAAATCTCCCGAACAAGCCCTGGGAAAAGACTTACAATTCAATGGACAATGGAAAAAAGTAGTAGGCGTCGTAAAAGACTTCAGAACAAATTCTCTGCGGGAATCCATAAAACCAACCATGCTTGCCTGCGATAAAAACCAATATCAAATTACTGCTCTGAAAATTCATCCGACCAATCTGGGGGTCATCATGAAAGACGTTCAGGAGACCTGGGACAAATTTTATCCGGAATACGCGAGCCAGACTTATTTCATGGATGAAAAAATAGAAGAGTTTTATACCCAGGAACACCAGCTTGCCCTGTTGTATAAAATTTTTGCTGGAATCGCCGTTTTTATTTCCTGTCTGGGGCTGTACGGTCTGGTTTCTTTTATGGCCGTACAACGGAAAAAAGAAGTCGGTATCCGCAAAGTACTGGGGGCCAGCATTGCCCAGATCGTTTATTTGTTTTCTAAAGAATTTACCATCTTGATCGTGATTGCTTTTGCCATTGCCGTACCCATATCCTGGTTTATGATGAAGGACTGGCTCCAGCATTTTGTCTACCGGATACCGATACAACCCCTCCTTTTCGTGGGGGCGATGGGCATTTCTATTGTCATTGCATGGCTCACGGTTGGATATAAATCTTTTCAGGCGGCACTGATCAATCCAGCCAAAAGCCTGAAATCAGAATAGATCTTTCAAATCAGGGGCGGTGTCGACCGTGCGGTTGCATCACCGATCTGACAAAAGTTTATAAAAAAGCTCAGCGCGTGGAAAACAAGTAAAGCGTGGATTCATGAAAAGTTTGTCCCGGTTCCAGAATCGTACTGGGAAAAGAGGGTTCATTGGGTGAGTCAGGAAAATGTTGCGTTTCCAGGCAAAACGCACCATGCTGCACAATTTTTTTTCCATCATTTCCCTTTAAGGACCCATCCAGGAAATTACCTGTGTAAAATTGTATGCCGGGTTGTGTAGTCCGGACCTGCATCCATCTTCCTGATCCGGGATCATAGACTTCGGCCGCGATGTTCAGGGAAGAGTCTTTTTTATCCAGGACAAAATTGTGATCGTAACCTCCCTTTACTTTGTCCAGGTCTTTACCAATTTTTTTTGCCTGCAGAAAATCCATGGGTGTATTTTTTACCGTTGCTATTTGTCCGGTTGGAATCAATGAATCATTGACTGGTGTGTATCGGGAGGCATAAAGCCGAAGTTCTTCACCGAGAATCGTTGAATCTTTTCCTGCCGATAAATTAAAATACGAATGGTTGGTCAGGTTGACCGGTGTTTTCATATCACTGATGGCGGTGTAGTCGATGGCCAGGCCGTTTTTTGAAGTCAGGGTATAGACTACTTTCACGGTGAGCGTTCCGGGGAAACCCTCTTCTCCATCCGGACTGGAATAAGAAAGCGCCAAACTCGAGTCGTTCACCTGATTGACGTTCCAGATCACTTTGTCAAATCCCTTGATTCCGCCGTGCAGGGTGTTGCCGTTGTTATTCTGGGCCAGTGTATAAGTTTTGCCATCAATGACAAATGTTCCGCGATGGATTCTGTTGGCGTACCGACCGACCAGGGCGCCGAAATATGGATTTGTTTTTTGAAGATATCCGGAAAGTGAATCATATCCCAGTACGATATTACCCGAATTACCGGTCCGGTCTGGCGTCCACAATTGAAGAATCGTTCCTCCATAATTTGTAATAACCGCTTTGAGCCCCCGGCTGTTGCTTAACGTATATGCATAGATGGAATCGTTGCCGATGTGACCGAAATAGGTTTTGTTTCCGTTCTCTTGTACCACGATTTCTTTCTTCTTTTCCGCTGCCTGTTCGCAGGAACAAACCAAAGTTCCAAGCAGCAGGGCTGTCCAAGCAAGCCGATGAAATAATTTCATATAAGTTGTTTAATCATTGCCAAGCATCTTATAAATGTAACTGAATTCTGAAAGCGGGAATGGATTTTTGAGGGCCGAAAGGGTTGCGAAAAGTAAAATAGCCTACCTTGATATGCAAAACCGATACCATGTATTGTAGGATCGCTGTTCGCCTGATTGCTCCCTTGCTCATTTTTTTGTCGGTTTCTGCACAACCGGTATATCATGAACCATACCGGCCTCAAATCCATTTCTCTCCCCAGACGGGCTGGATGAATGATCCCAACGGCCTGGTATATGTCGACGGAACCTATCATATGTTTTTTCAATATTTCCCGGACAGTACCGTCTGGGGGCCCATGCACTGGGGTCACGCCGTTAGTAAAGACCTGGTACACTGGAAACAGCTCCCGATCGCTTTGTATCCGGACAGTATTGGGTATATATTTTCAGGAAGTGCCGTGGTGGATGAGTCCAATACCAGCGGCTTTGGAGCCGGCGGGAAAACGCCCTTGGTCGCCATCTACACCCAGCACGATCCAAAGGGAGAAAAACAGGGAACCAATCATTTTCAAAATCAAAGCATCGCCTATAGTCTTGACCGCGGAAGCAGCTGGACCAAATTTAACCGGAATCCCGTTTTATCAAATCCTGGGTTGAAAGACTTCCGGGATCCGAAAGTAAACTGGTATCCCGAAGACAAAAAGTGGATCATGACCCTAGCGGCCGGTGACCGGATCCTGTTTTATTCTTCTCCGGATTTGAAAACCTGGAACAAAGAAAGTGAATTTGGGGCGGGCATTGGTGCCCACGGCGGCGCATGGGAATGTCCTGATCTGGTTCCTTTCACCGTCGAGGGTAAAAAAATATGGCTGCTCATCGTCAATATAAATCCGGGAGGCCTGCAGGGCGGATCGGGAACCCAGTATTTTGTTGGAAATTTTGACGGGCACCAGTTTTCGACAACCGACACCTCGACCAAATGGGCAGACTATGGGACAGATGACTATGCAGGCATCACTTGGAGCAATACCGGATCTGATAAGATTTTTATCGGCTGGATGAGCAATTGGCAATACGGCACCCGGGTTCCTACAACAAAATGGCGCAGCGCCATGACCATACCCCGGGTGCTGGGTCTCCAAAAAATGAACAACAAGTATTATACAACCATGCGCCCGGTGGATGCCCTGGATAAACTGGTGGAAAAGTCCACCTCCTATAAACATGTTTCTTCCATCGACAATACTCCCCTGACCAGTGGTCGTGCGCGACTGGAATTCACCGTGGATGATCTCTATGCATTTTCATTTGTTTTCAGCAATGCCGCGGGGCAGTATGTAACGGCGGGATACAGCGAAGAAAAAAATTCCTTTTTTATCGACAGAACACATGCCGGCGTATCTTCCTTTGATCCCGGATTTGCAACGATACATTATGGTTCCCGCATCTCCACGTCGAAAAATTGCAGGATTATTATGGTCCTGGACAACACTTCCCTGGAATTGTTTGCCGACGACGGATTAACGACCATGACAGATATTTTTTTTCCGGATCAACCCTTTACCATCCTGCAAGCAGGTTCCAGCAGAAAACCGGTGGAAGATGTTAAAGTAAGCGAGCTTTCCTCTATCTGGCCTTGAGGCTGGATTGGTTTACAGGGGAATACACAGAGGCCCTTCTACCTGGGAAAGCAGTAGGCTGTTGTTAACATTTCCAATGCAGTGCTGATTTCTATTTACCTGAAAACAGCTATACCTTTGGCTATCGATTAATGGTCTACCATGTATAAGATTTCTTTTAACAATCAGGGCAGCTCATTTTACCAGGAGTTAAAATCTTCTGTGGAACAATATTTTTCAGTGACCCAGTACAAAAAAACGGGAAACTGGAAACTGTATGCAAAAACACTTATCCTGGTGCCGGCAGCCGTCGGCCTATATTTTACCCTCCTGAACATTCATTTTTCACTGATCCCGGGTATCGGCTTATCCTGCCTCCTGGGTTTCGTCCTAGCCAGTATTGGATTCAATGTGATGCACGATGCCTGCCACGGCTCTTATTCAAAAAAAGCCTGGGTCAATAATATGATGGGGCTGAGTCTGAACCTGCTGGGTGGAAATGCTTTTATTTGGAAATTCAAACACAATATTGTTCATCATACCTACACCAATATCGACGGGGTGGATGATGACATTGCCAAGAGCCCCGTCATGCGGATGTGCGCATCCCAAAAATGGGTGCGGGCCCATCGATTTCAGCATTTTTATGTGGTTATCTTGTATGCCATTTCCTCTTTTGCCTGGGTTTCCCTGATGGATTTTAATAAATATTTTAAAAGAAAAGTGCACCATACGGAACTGCAGAAAATGGACATTCCCGAACACATTATCTTTTGGCTGAGTAAAATTTTGTACGTCTTTTTTTACATCTTTATTCCCGTGCACTTTGTGGGTTGGTCAGCCTGGGCCATTGGTTTTGGCTGTATGCATATCACCATGGGTCTAACCCTGGCGGTGGTGTTTCAGCTTGCCCACGTGGTAGAAGACGTTGAATTTGTTTTTGCACCCGGCATTGAAGCACAAAAAATTGAAGAGGAATGGGCCATCCATCAGGTTCGCACGACTGCCAATTTCGCACCGCGCAATAAAATCGTAAGCTGGTTTGTGGGAGGACTCAATTATCAGATTGAACACCATCTTTTTCCAAAAGTCAGTCATGTCCACTATCCGGCCATTGCACCGATCGTGAAGCATGTCTGCGAAAAACATCAGCTGCGTTACCTCGAATTCAAAACCATGTCAGCAGCCATCCTCTCTCATTTTAATACGCTCCGGGTATTGGGAAGAAGGCCCGCCACCAGCTGATCTCCGCTGCTTACCCGCTCACTTCATCGGCCGTTTTTAATGGGAGCCGGATCATGTCCCCCTGTTGTTCGGCAGCACCGGTATCGATAAAACGTTTCAGGCGTCCGCGCAGAAAAAATTCGTTTATTTTTTCCGGTGATTTTGCAAGAAACTGATGTGCCGTGCGCGAAATTTTCTGAAAGGCCGGGGGAAGAAAACTCAGCAGGGCGCTGTCATAGTAATCCTCGGGATGCTGAATGATCTTTTTTCCTCCTTCCAGCAACCGGAGATTTTTATTTTCTGAAGCCAGTCGCAGCCATTCATCCGGGTCGGTTTCAAATTCAGCCGGGCTGATGGGTCGCGCCAGTTTTTTTGCTTTGACAAATTCACGCGCAGGTATTTCCCCCAGTGAATTCGGATAAAAGATATTTCCTTTCTCGTTGATAAAAGGAAGGTTATTTAAACTGATGATAAAGATCCTGCCACTGAATACAGCCAGCTGACCTACGAGCCAGAAGTAACCGGAAACATCCCTTGCATTGGGTGCCATCCAGATCCAGATCTGGTCAAATTCTTCCTCCTCCATTCTAGAAAGGATGTTTTTCAACAGGGATCCGTCCGATGAGGGTGTGTCTGCACCGCCTTCTTCCCCCCGAATAGAATTCCACCATTTTTTTCTTTCCTCCAAACCGGTCTCTGAAAAAATATCCTGGATCGGTCCCACAGAATAGTCTTCCTGGATAGTAAGAATCTCCCCATCCAGGGCTTCATCCATATCCATGGCCGTATTCAGCAATTCAGCACCCTGGGAATCAAAAACAATGTGAAACATGCCTCTTATTTTTTATGCGGTTATTTTTCGGGTTCGGCATGGTCGATTTCCATGCGCAGATTGCCAATGATGAAATCCTGTCGCTGAGGCGTGTTTTTCCCCATAAAATATTCCAGCAACTGCTGGATATGGGTTTCCGGCATGATCATGACGGGCTGCACGCGCATATCGGCTCCAATAAAGCGGGCAAATTCCTGGGGAGAAATTTCGCCCAGTCCTTTGAACCGGGTGATTTCCGGTTTGGATCCGAGTTTTTTGGTAGCCGCCTGTTTTTCCGTTTCATCGTAACAGTAAATGGTCTCCTGTTTATTGCGGACCCGGAACAGGGGCGTTTCCAAAATATATACGTGGTTATTTTTTACCAGATCCGGAAAGAACTGCAGGAAAAAGGTCATGAGCAGTAAACGGATATGCATCCCATCCACATCGGCATCGGTCGCGATCACGATGTTGTTATACCGGAGCCCTTCGATGCCCTCTTCGACGTTCAGGGCATGTTGCAAAAGGTTGAACTCTTCGTTTTCATAAACTACTTTCTTGGTGAGCCCAAAACAGTTCAGGGGTTTACCGCGCAGGCTGAATACGGCTTGGGTTTCCACATTCCGCACTTTGGTAATGGAGCCACTGGCCGAATCTCCTTCCGTGATAAAAATGGTGGATTCCTTTTGTTTTTCCAGGATCAGATTCTTTTCCTTTCCGGTGGCTTCTTCATTGTAGTGGACCCGGCAGTCCCGGAGTTTTTTATTGTGCAGGTTGGCCTTTTTAGCCCGCTCGTTGGCGAGTTTTCGGATACCCGACAATTCTTTTCTTTCTTTTTCACTTTGTTCAATCCGCTTTTTTAGGGAATCTGCAATGGAAGGGTTTTTATGCAGGAAATTATCCAGTTCACGGGCCAGAAAATCGTGAATGAAATTTTTCATACTCGCCCCGCCCTCTTCCATATACTGGCTTCCGAGTTTGGTTTTGGTCTGTGATTCAAAAACCGGTTCCACTACACGCACCGAGACAGCAGCCGTGATGCTCTGTCGGATATCAGCCGCTTCATAGTCTTTCTTATAAAAATCACGCACCACTTTTACAAAGGATTCCCGGAAAGCTTGTTGATGGGTCCCCCCCTGGGTGGTGTATTGGCCATTGACAAAGCTGAAAATTTCTTCCCCATAATCGCTGTTGTGGGTGATGGCCACTTCGATATCCTCTCCTTTTAAATGGATGATGGGATAGCGCAGTTCATCTTCATTGGTTTTTCTTTTAAGCAGGTCAAGCAGACCGTTTTTTGAAAGGTATTTTTTGCCGTTGTAGTTGATCACCAATCCGGCATTGAGGTAACAGTAATTCCAGAACTGATTGTCTAGGTATTCCTGGATGAAGTGAAAATTCTTAAAAATACTTTCGTCCGGCACGAACTGGACCAGGGTACCGTTCTGCTCGGCCGTCTGGGTCTCTTTGTTTTCTTTTACCAGGTTGCCTCGGGAAAATACCGCCCGCTTTTCACGGCCATCCCGAAAGGCCACCACCGTAAAAGACTGGCTGAGGGCATTGACGGCCTTGGTTCCGACCCCGTTGAGTCCGACTGCTTTTTGAAAAGCTTTGCTGTCATATTTGGCACCCGTATTGATTTTGCTGACAACATCCACCACCTTACCCAGAGGGATCCCTCTGCCAAAATCGCGCACACTGACCGTTTTTTCCTCGATGACCACTTCGATTTGTTTGCCATGGCCCATCGTATACTCGTCGATGCAGTTGTCGACCACTTCTTTGACCATGACATAAATGCCATCGTCTGCACTGCTGCCATCACCGAGTTTTCCAATATACATACCGGGTCTCAGCCGGATATGTTCTTTCCAGTCTAGCGAACGAATGGATTCCTCGGTATAGGCGAATAAATCGGGTTTGTTTTCTGCCATAATGATGGTCGCAAATATAGGTAAATATGGTTCGAGAAGAGCTGCACGAATTACGCACGACTGTGTATAATTCAATTCTTATCCTCTTGATTTCCTGTTTTTTAAGCGCATTCCACGGATAATTTTCTTCCGTAATTTGAGTACAAAACCAAGTATTTTTACCTATACTAAAATATCTGATTCAACGCTTTTATATATATAAACTCTAACCCTTGAAAACTGGTCTTTTACCGGGAATTATACAGTTGATGACGATACTGGCTGTTGTTCTCTGCTTCTTTCCCCTGATCATTTATTCATGGAAAAGGTTGGTTACCAATAAATCCTACATGGTGATTTCCATATTCTGGACAATCAACGGCATCTTATACATACCGGAACTTTTTAATTGGCAATGGTACACGGCTACCACCAATATGATTACGCTCTGTTACAATCTCATTGACGCACCCCTTGTTTTTCTTACCCTGTACTATGCCTATGGAAAAAAAATCTTCCTGTACATGATATTGGCCTTCGTGGTTTTTGAAACCATCATCATCGCCTGGAAGGGTTTTAACAACAGCTCCGATAACATCATCATCGGCATTGGCAGTTTAGCCTGCTTGGTCCTTAGTTTTTGGGTCCTTACCAAATACTTTATAAAAGTTGTACACACCGACGCCGAGACGGCGCTGGTATTTGTATTTGCTGGATTTATGTTTTACTATGGCTTGTTTGCCGTGGTCTACCGCTACAATTATTTAGTACACAGTGAAATTCAAAAGCCCTATGTTTTGTTGATCAATTGGACGGCCATCTGTCTGGCTACCGGCCTTATTTCCTTCGGCTTCTGGAAATATGCGCATACTGAATATCTCGAAGAAAGATATTAGTCTTCGTCTTCCTCGTAATTATAAGATCCCTGGTTATCATTGTAGATCGACTCCCAATCTTTTATTTTGTCGTCGCTCACCAATTCCAGGATGTCAAAAATAGGGTCTCCTTTTTTCTTCCACTCATTGACGGTTTCTTCCCCATAGCGGGAGACAAACATACATTGTTCGGTTTCCAGATTCACTTTAATCAGATTGACCGGCATTTGATCGGTTTCCTGGATAAGATAATAACAGTTTTTTTCTAACAGGGCATAAGAATACATACTACACAATTTTAAAAATGATCTCAGTCTGGACGTTAGAATTAATGGGAAGTATGTAAATACTGCAGAAGAATTTTTGTGGGATAGTAAGAGAGGCTGCAGTACCACGAATTTAAGGCATTTCAGAATCAAGGAACCTGTTTTTACGCAGGCAGAGCCTGGTTTTTCTTTTGGGACAATCCACTATTGATTACCAATATGTTATACTATTCTACCCTGGCGGAGCGACAAGGTATGCTGGATGGACGGCGGGAAATCCTCCAAATAATGGCTCACATAGATCACGGTAGCGCCGTAGGCGCCGCAATAGCGGTCAATCAGTTTTTTTGAGTATTCCCGCTGGTTTGTGTCCAGTCCCTGGCAGGGCTCATCCAAAACCAGCAGCGGGGGTGTTTTAATCATGGCCCGACCTAAGAGAATGAGACGCTGAATGCCGGCAGGAAGACCGGACAGGCGCTTGGTAGCATAGGGCCGGCAATCCAGAAAATCCACCCATTCCCATACATGTTGCTCCTGGAGGGGAGAAAGGGTACGAAAAAGACCGATGGTATCGAAGAGTCCCGAGGCCAGGGTTGAAAATGGGGTCGCTGAGGGTTCAAAATACAGTTGTAATTCAGGGGAAAGAAATCCGGTCTTCTGTTTGATTTCCCAGATGCTTTCTCCCGTTCCCCTTTTGCGGTCGAATAAATAAATTTCATTTGCATATGCCTGGGGATTGTCTGCTGTAATCAAACTGAGTAGCGTTGATTTACCGGCTCCATTGTGTCCCGTCAGTGCCCAGCGACTTCCTTTTTCTACTTCCCAGTTGATTTCTTCTAGAATCGATTTGCCTTCGTACTGAACATGAACCTGGTTCATGCGAACGGCGTAACGAAAATCCGGATAATCAAATTCGAGTGCCGTTGGAAATGGTTTGGATGTGCTTTGGATGGCGGGTGATTGAATGGGATCCATGGCCTGCGTAGTTTTTTCGTCCCAGAAGATCTGGCCATTTCTTAGCCAGGCCTGGCGGTTGAAACCGGGCGGTCGGTGATCCCTGCTGCTGAGCAATATCATGTGCCTACCCCAATCCGCTATTTTTTGGAGAATACCATCCAGCAGTTGACGGCCTTGCAGATCCAGGCCGGTATAGGGTTCATCCAATATAAGCAGATAAGGAAAATCCAAGAGGGCTTTTAATATCTGAATCCTTTTGTTTTCACCATTCGACAGCTGGATCAGGGGTTCATCCATCAAATCATCGAGATGAAAGGCTTTCAGCAGTTCCGATTTGTGGATTGGGCCCTGGTCCTGGTCATCAAAATCTGCCAGGTCCTCTCTGACGGTAATTGTCTGCGAAGCATCCGAAGCATTGTAGCGTTGCTGATAATAAAAATTAGATTGGTTTTGAAGATCCCGGAACCGGTGCTGCTGATCGACCACCCGTGTGATTTTTTCAAAAGCGATGTCCTTTCTTTCAGGAAATTCAATGCTGCCCTGAAAAGCATGAGCACCGGCCAGCGTATGAGCCAAAACGGTTTTGCCAGCCCCAGCTTCACCAAAAAGAGCCCATTGTTCACCCGTCCTGATCTCCCAGGAAATATCTTGCAATACTTCCTTTTCCTGGATCATGACCTGCAGGTTTTTTATTTTCAGCCAAATATGATTGTCAGCCATGGACTAAAAATTTCCCGGGATCGCCAACGCCTTACCCTCTGATGAAAAGGATGCAAAGATGCTTTTTTTAAATTAAATTCGACGCTCAATCCACGCCACTGATTTCACCGCAAACCATACAACAGATTCTGAGCCGCATCGACATCACCGAGATCATCGGTGGGTTTGTAAAATTAAAAAAGCGGGGAGCCAATTATCTGGGACTCTGTCCCTTTCACAACGAAAAAACGCCCTCTTTTACCGTTTCCCCTGCCAAGGAAATTTATAAATGTTTTGGTTGCGGACGCAGCGGCAATACCATCAGTTTTTTGATGGAGCATGAGAAATTTTCTTATGTGGAGGCCCTTAAATGGCTGGCCAACCGCTACAATGTAGAAGTCGAAGAGACCGAACTCAGTCCGGAGATAAAAATACAGCAGCAAACTGCCGACAGTCTTTATATCCTCAACGGATTTGCTCAACAGTTTTTCAGCGACGTTCTATTCAACCAAGAAGAGGGGCAAGACATCGGGCTGAGTTACCTCAAAGAAAGGGGTTTCAGTGAGGCCACCATTGAACGGTTTCAACTGGGCTACAATCCTTCGGCGCCCGATGGGTTTGCCCAGGCGGCCATCAAGGCCATGTACAATCCGGAACTTTTGCAAAAAAGTGGTCTGGTGGTGGTCCGTGATGGAAAAACCCTGGATAACTACCGGGGGAGAATCATTTTTCCCATCCACAGCCCTACCGGAAAGATCGCCGGTTTCGGTGCCCGTGTCATCCGCAACAATGACCGAGCTCCCAAATATATCAATACACCGGAGAACGAAATATATATAAAAAGCAAACTGCTCTATGGTTCTTATTTTGCCCGCCAGGCCATCGATAAAGCCAATGAATGTCTGCTGGTGGAAGGATACACGGATGTGGTGGCCCTGCACCAGGCCGGTGTGGAGAATGTCGTAGCCAGCGGTGGGACTTCCCTGACGCCCGATCAGCTCAGGCTGATTAAAAAATATACTCCCAATCTTACCATCATTTACGACGGCGATGCTGCAGGTATCAAGGCCGCGCAGCGGGGTATGGACCTGGCATTTGAAGAAGGTCTTCAGGTTAAACTGGTTTTGATTCCCGGACAAGAAGATCCGGACAGCTATGTAAGAAAATTCGGGGCCGGGGCTTTCCGTGAATTGATTTCGACTGGAAAAAAAGATTTCATTCTTTTTCAACTAGAGACTTCCCTGGCTTCAGCTTCGGGAGACAGCAATAAAAAAGCGCAGTTGGTTAACCAAATTGCAGAAACGATTTCAAGAATCAACAAGGCGGAAGACTTCACGCGGCAACAGGATTATATCCGCCGTTCTTCGGAGTTGTTGAAAATTGATGAGAACGGACTGACTACGCTGGTAAATAAATTCATCCGCGAAAGAATCGGAAAATTTGAAACCAAGTCGCCCGAACGGGGCCTGGCCACAGAAGCGGATTCGACCGGAAAAATATTTATTGATGAGGAGCTGAACGAACTGCTAAACCGGGACGAGCAGCAGGAGCGCGCCATCGTTCGCTCCCTGCTGGAGTTTGGACTCAAGCCCTGGGATTCGGGTAAGACGGTAGCGGATTATCTTTTGCCGGAGTTTGAAGATGAAGATATGTTCGACAACAAAAGCCTTATCCGCGTTTTACAGTTGTATAAGATTTGGTACGAACAGAAACTGGAACCCACGGCCCGGAATTTTTTATATCATGAGGATCAGGAACTGGGCGCCCTGGTGGTATCCATTATGGACTTCCCTTATGAAGTGAGTGAAAACTGGAAACGGGTTTACGAAGGTAAAATTCCAACCCGGGAAGAACTCTATGCAGAAGAAGTGGGTTCCACCCTGACCTATCTGAAGCTGAGAAAAATACAAAGACTAATGGATCTGAATCAAAAGGATCTGGAAAAGTCAAAAAACCAAGATGAACAGCTCATGTTTATGCAAACCCATCTCCATCTCAAACAAATGGAAAAAGACCTCATGGTAAAATCTGGAACGGTAATCGTAAAGATATAAGCCTTCCTAACCAGGAGCGTTTCCTGGTGGCTGAGATCCCAACCCTTCTTGGGGAACATTGGATCCATACAACAAAAAAGGGATTACCCTACCAGGACCTCTGCGACCTTCCTTGCGGAAAGTGAAGAACCCATCAAGGCCACCTTTTCAAAACGTGTTGCCGTCCAGACATGGTCCAGGGTGATTTCATTGATCCCTTCAAAACCGGCATGGGTAATACAGGTCCAACTGCATTCCCGGTTGAGGGTGGTGGCAATCTTAGAGCTTGTTTTTGGATAGGCCACCCAGAATTTACCTCCTTTGCTCAAGGCCGGCAATACCTCATGGATGATACCCTTTAACTGGGTTTCATTCACGGCAAATACCAGGGCAAAATCTATTTTCTTGATTTTGAGCAGGGGGGTCACATTTTTGGCAAAAGCCAGCTTGGCAAATTGCTTCTCTATCGAAGATGGGAGACCCTGAATTAAAATACTTTTTTCTTCCTTGAGTTCCAGCTTTTCCAATAAAGTTAATGACATGCTTTATGTAATTTTTGTTTGCAGAGCCGATTGTAGGGGCTGCAAAGGTAACTAAAACTTAACGGTTACTACAAGAAATTCATCGGTAATTCGGACCAATGCCTTAAAAAGGGTATTTACACGCGATTGTGAGTTAATCCAGGATAAGTTATTGATTAACTAATGCTTAGATCCATGAAATCAAATGGTGGCATCCGGCCGGCGAGGGCGCTTTTTGTCCCGGTATTTCAGGATCGGGATCTTGCTCTCACTACCCCGGAGCAGTCGGCTGATATTTTTCTGATGGGTAAGAATCACAAGGAGGGCTACGGCGATCGCAAAAGCCCGGTAAAGCGGTTCCTTTTCGTTAAATATAAAAAGGATCAGCACCATAAAAGCGATGCTGGCCAGGATAGAACTCAAGGAAACAAAACGGGTCAGGTATAAACACAGAAGAAAGACCCCTACGCAATAAACGGCCACAATAGGCTGTATGGCCAGGATCATACCGAATAAGGTGGCTACACCCTTTCCACCCCTGAAATCAGCCCACAGGGGGAATATATGGCCTACCACGGCAGCCAGACCCAGTCCAACCATGAGATTGGTCCGATCCCACTCATTGTGCATATAAAAGGGCAGTACTATATAGAGGCTTGTGGCAATCACGCCTTTTAGGACATCCACCGACATCACAATGCAACCCCATTTGGAACCCAATACCCGAAAGGTATTGGTAGCGCCGGCGTTGCCACTTCCGTAATCACGGATATCTACACCAAAAAAATATCGGCTGATCCAAACGGCCGTAGGAATGGAGCCAATGAGGTAGGCAAACACGATAAATAACACTTCCTTCATGGACGGCCGAATACTTGGATTTCAAAATTACTTAAAAAAAAGCATTAAACGGACGGGATTTCATGCAACGGTTGTTGAATTTTCAAACTGAAACTTATCCAGTTGTCTTTTGTCATCAATCGCTCCATAAAAAGACCCGCTTTCAAGGCTTGCTGGTTGATCTTTTCTTCGTCAGATTCCAGTATTCCGCTACCTATAAAAACGCCGGATTGGGTCAAATGTTGTCGCAGAAATTCCATGTTTTCCAATATAACCCGCCGGTTGATATTGGCCAGGATAAAGTCAAAAACACCCAAGCCATCTAAATTGTCCTTCTGTTCGATATGAATGGTGCGACAGTCGTTGAGTTCTGCGTTTTCCAGGGCATTTTCAATACTCCACTCATCGGAATCGATGGCAACAACCCGGCTTGCGCCCATTTTGCAAGCCAGGATCGCCAGTACTCCGGTACCGGTTCCAAAATCCAACACCGAGTGATGTTCAATACCCAGATGGCTCATCGCTTCAATCATCATAAAAGTGGTCGCGTGGTGACCGGTTCCAAAACTCATTTTCGGCGTAATCACCAGATCATATTTCACACCGGGAACCGGTGGGTGAAAATGAGCCCGGATCATACAAAAATCATCCACCCGGACGGGTTCAAAATCTTTCTCCCACTCTTCATTCCAGTTTCTGGGTTCGATATAGTTGATGTGAAAAAGGGTATGAAAGGGATCGGCGACCCCTTTTGTTGCCGCAATGATTTTTTCAACCTGCGTAACATCGTAAAGGGATTCGGGAATAAAGGCGTGCAGTTTATGGGGCTCTTCTTCAAATCCTTCAAATCCCACCCGGCTGAGTTGGGCCACGAGTATATCGGACTCGTCGGGGCTGATGGTCTCTACTGTAATTTGGATATACCGGTTCATGCGTGGGGACGCTTGTGATCCAAAGCTAGTTTGGAAAAATGGTGAACAAAATTTTTTTCTCTGGGAGGCCCCATAAAAAAAGAGCACCCGTAAAGTGCTCTTTTTTTGGACCAGAAAATGCGTTTGATTTTCCGCTTTATGCTTTGGGTTCCTGGTGATGCTGTTCCTGGGGACGGCCTTCCGGTTTTGGCATCAGCACTTTGCGGCTGAGCTTGAATTTACCCGTTTTGCTGTCTACGCCAATCAGTTTCACTTTGACCATGTCGTTTTCATTCAATACCCCGTCCATGCTTTCCAGTCGCTTCCAGCTTACTTCGCTGATGTGAAGCAACCCTTGTTTGCCTGGTAGGAATTCTACAAAGGCACCATAGGGCATTACCGATTTTACCTTGGCTTCGTATACTGATCCGACTTCCGGAACGGCCACGATTCCCTTGATCCAGGCTACCGCCTTATCCAGGCCTTCCTTGGATGGGCTGAAGATACTCACCTCACCTTGATTGCCTACTTCTTCCAGATTGATGGTAGCGCCGGTTTCTCTTTGAATTTCCTGAATGATCTTACCGCCGGGTCCGATCACAGCACCAATAAATTCTTTGTCAATAAATAATTTCTCCATTCTGGGCGCATGGGGTTTCACTTCTTCCCTGGCGACAGGAATGCATTCGTACATCGCATCCAAAATCTGCAGTCTGCCTTTTCGGGCCTGCTCCAGTGCTTCGCGCATGGTGGCCATACTCAGACCATCGACTTTGATATCCATTTGTACTCCGCAAATGCCGTCCCGGGTTCCGGTTACTTTAAAATCCATATCACCCAGGTGATCTTCATCTCCCAAAATATCGGTCAGTACGGCATATTTGTTATCAGAAACCCTGGAAATTAGTCCCATCGCAACACCGCTCACGTGTTTTGCAAAGGGAACGCCGGCATCCATGAGTGCCAATGAACCGGCACATACCGTCGCCATGGAGGAGGATCCGTTGGATTCCAACACATCACTAACCACGCGAACCGTATAAGGATAGTCGTTGCCCGGCATCATTTTTTTCAGGGAACGCATGGCCAGGTTGCCATGTCCTACTTCCCGGCGCGCGGGCGCCCGCATCATTTTTACTTCCCCGGTAGAAAACGGAGGGAAGTTATAGTGCAAAATAAATTTAGTATAGTCGGATTTGGCAGCGCTTTCTACCAAAAGTTCATCCAAAGGTGTACCCAGCGTAACGGTAGTCAGCGATTGGGTTTCTCCTCTGGTAAATAAGGCAGATCCATGGGGGGTTGGCAGGGGGTCGGTTTCCATGGCCAGGGGACGCACTTCATCGAGTTTGCGTCCATCAAGACGTATCCTTTCATCGACAATCATATTGCGCACGACTTCCCACTGAAGATCCGCATAATATTTTTTAGCCAGTTTTTTGTCGGCATCCGTTACATCGGGACCCAGGCTTTCGATCAGTTCTTTCTTCACGGCATCGAAAGCTTCACTTCTTTTGTGTTTGCTGCTACCGGCCTTGGAGATCTGGTAAATTTTATCTTTGGTGAAAGCCTGAACCTTGAGGTTCAGCTCTTCGTTTGTTTCAGGTTTCTTGTATTCTCTTTTTTCCTTCGCTCCTACTTTTTCACGCAGGTCTAGTTGTCCTTTGATCTGCACGCGGATGGCGTCATGGGCCGCCTGGAGTGCCTGAATCAGATCCTCTTCACTGCATTCATTGGCTTCCCCTTCCACCATCATCAGGTTTTTATCTGTGGCGGCGATCAGGAATTCAAAATCGGATCTTTCCAGTTCTGAGCGGGTGGGGTTAACCGTAAATTTTCCGTCCACTTTGGCTACCCTCACTTCGCTGATGGGTTCTTTGATGGGGATATCCGATATGGTCAGGGCAGCCGATGCGGCCAGACCCGCTAGGGCATCGGGCATGATTTCAGAATCGCTGGATACCAGGGTGACGAGCACCTGTACATCGCAAAAATAGTCCTCCGGAAACAAGGGGCGCAGGGCCCGGTCAATGAGCCGGCTGGTCAGCACTTCGTAGTCATTGAGGCGCGATTCTCTCTTGAAGAAAGAACCGGGTATTCTGCCGGCCGAAGCAAATTTCTCTTGGTAATCGACCGAGAGAGGGAAAAACTCCTGTCCTTCCCGGGGTTCCTTGTTGGCAACGACCGTTGCAAGAATGATACAATTACCCTGACGCAGGGTAACGGCACCGTCTGCCTGCCGGGCCAGTTTACCGGTTTCTATAGTAATGGGTGTACCCTCTCCGGTGGTAAAGGTTACACTGAATGGCTGTGATAACATATTGAATCGTTTGATATAAATCGGTCCGAACAGTGAGCAGGAGAAGTCCTGAAACAGTTAAGTGACGATAATGGGTGCTACAAGCTGAAAAAACGATTCCCAACTAGTTGGTTGGGAATCCAATTTATTTTCTGAGACCGATCTTCTCGATCAACTGGCGGTAGTTTTGCAGGTCGTTGTTGCTCAGGTAGGTCAATAGTCTTTTTCTTTTTCCCACGAGCTGCATCAGTCCCCGATGGGTAGAGAAATCCTTTTTATTTTCCTGAAGATGTTCGGAAATCCGGTTGATACGTTCAGTCAGTAAGGCGATCTGCGCTTCGATGGATCCCGTATTTGTAGTACTGGTTCCGAACTTTGTGAAGAATTCTGCTGTTTTGTCTTTTGTCAAATAAGGCATCTCAATTTTTTTAAGGCATCCAGATAATATTCTGCTAATTTCGGTCGCGAAGGTAGAGAATTATTTGCTAATTATGACGTTTTCACTGAAAATCCCTCGATTAGGGTAAGCATTTAACGATTATGAAATCCTACCTGTATCCACTTGAACGAAAGCTGATTATCGTTACAGTGATTTCTGACCTGATGACGGACCACCGGGTGCACAAAGTTTGTCAAAGCCTCCATGATGCCGGTTTCCGGGTTCTGTTGATCGGTACAAGGAAAAAATCGAGTCAATCTCTAAAAGACCGTGATTATCAGACCGATAGGTTAAGAGTTTGGATTGGCAGAACCGCCTTTTTTTACCTGGAATTTAATATCAGGCTCTTTTTCAAGCTCATCGGTAAAAAAGCCGATATCTTCCTGGGTAACGATTTAGACGTCATGCCGGCTACGATGCTCGCTGCCAGAATCAAGAATAAACCCATCGTTTACGACAGCCATGAATATTTTTTGGGGACGGCGGGAATGGATCAGAAACCTTTCCGGCGATCGGTATGGAAATTCATTGAACGAAGGGTGTTTTCAAAACTGAAATTCATGTATACGGTATCGGACTCCATACAGAACCTCTACCGCCGGATCTACCAAAAAAAGCTATTGGTCGTACGCAATCTTCCCCTTAAAAATCCGGCAAAGCCCCATCTTTCCCCGCAGGAAGTGGAATGGATTGATGCAAAAGATGCTCAGATACCGGTCAATAAAAACCTGCTCATTTTTCAAAGTGCCGGCATCAACGAATCCCGGGGTGTGGAAGAACTTGTTTTCAGCATGCTTTTCCTGGACGTTTCCCGATTCCATCTTTTGATCATCGGAGGAGGAGATATTTGGCATAAAATTGAAAGAATGGTGATCGACAATCAGCTCTCTGAGAAAATCACCCTGGTACCGAAAGTTCCCTTTGAGGTATTAAGACATTTCACGGAAATGGGACATCTCGGACTTTCCATAGAAAAGTCTTCTGTTTTAAACCATAAATACAGCCTTACCAATAAATTATTCGAATATCTGCATGCGGGTGTACCGGTACTGGCCAGTCGATTGCCGGAACAGGAAAAAATCATCAAACACTACGATGTGGGTGGTTTTATTGATCACCATCAACCCGAACATATTGCCCAGAGAATAATAGAGATCTTTGAGGATCGCGAGACCCTGAGCCGCTGGAAACGCAACACCTGCAAGGTGCGCGAAGAACTCAATTGGGAAAATGAAAGTAAAATAGTTGTTGATATTTTTAAACAAGTGGAAAAGGAATCAGTTAATCATTAGATGGAAGACCGGAACCTTCATATCGTTTGCCATGATGTTCCTTATCCACCGGATTATGGTGGTGTCTTTGATCTCTTTTATAAAATCCGAACCCTGCACGAAGAAGGCATTCAGATTCTTTTGCATTGTTTCACCAGTGGACGGGATGAACAACCCATCTTAAACCGGTATTGCAAACAGGTGCACTATTATCCCCGACGCACTGGGCACAAGGGATTCTCTCACCAGCTTCCCTATATTGTTTGTTCCCGCTCCAATCCCGAACTCTTGGAGCGGCTCCTCCAGGACGAATACCCCATTTTACTCGAAGGGGTGCACTGCTCCTACCTTTTGCAGGATCCGCGATTTGCCGCCAGAAAAATTTTGCTCCGCTTGCACAATGTTGAATCGGTCTACTACAAACAACTGGCTAAAAGTACCGGCTCCTGGTTTAAAAAACTGTACTATTGGAGAGAGAGTGCTGTATTGAAAAAATATGAAAGGAATATTGCTTCCAGCTGGCCACTGCTGACCGTAACCCAGTCTGACGCCCAAATGGCATCGGTTTGTTACCAGTCTAAAAACATCCGCGTCATTCCCGTCTTCCTGCCGTTCCAGCATATTGAATCGCCCCAGGGTACCGGATGTTACTGCCTTTATCACGGCAATCTTTCCGTGGACGAGAATGAAAAAGCAGTGATCTGGTTGTTGGAAAATGTCTTCAATGATTTACCCATTCCCTTTCTGGTAGCGGGGAAAAACCCAGGTCCCAAAATTTATCGCGCCGTCGACCGTGTCAAGACCTGCTGCTTGGTACCCGATCCAACGGACGTAGAATTGCAGGATATCATTTCCAAAGCCCAGCTTCATGTGGTCCCTTCTTTTAACTGCACGGGGATAAAACTCAAATTGCTCAACGCACTTTTTAACGGAAGACATTGTGTGGTCAATGCAGATGCCGTAGAAGGAACGGGTCTTCAGGAAATCTGTCATCTGGCAGCTGGAGCCCAGGAGTTCAAGGATCGCATAACCGATCTATATGAGCGTCCCTTTACTTTTTTGGATTTGCAATTGCGGCGGGAAAAATTGCTCCACCAGTATGACAACCATCAGACCGCCAGCCTGCTCATTGAACAGATATGGTAGCGTTGTCCAGGACTTTTCCTTTTTCGGTGCGCAGGGTGCGGGCCGGGTATTTGTTTACCACCCGATAATCGTGGGTGGCCATGACGACGGTCGTACCGTATTCGCGGGAAATCTGAAACAACAATTGCATGATTTCATCGGAAGTTTCCGGATCCAGGTTTCCGGTAGGCTCATCGGCCAGGATGAGTTTGGGAGAATTGAGCAATGCCCGGGCTATGTCGACCCTTTGTTGTTCTCCGCCACTCATTTCAAAAGGCATCTTGAATCCTTTGGATTTTAATCCTACTTTATCCAGTACATCATTGATTTTTTCGGTCATGAGTCTTTCATCCTTCCATCCGGTGGCTTTGAGTACAAATTTCAGGTTGTCCACCACATTGCGGTCCGTGAGCAGTTGAAAATCCTGAAAGACAACACCCAGGTTTCTTCTCAGATAGGGAACTTTTTTCCAGTTCATCTCCCGGAGGTTAAATCCGGCAACCGTCCCCTCGCCTTCCCGCATGGTCAGTTCACCATACATCGTCTTGAGCAGACTGGACTTTCCGGTACCGGTCTTACCGACCAGGTAAACAAATTCTGCTTTGTTTACCACGATATTGACATTGCCCAAAATCAGGTTTCCGGACTGGTAAATATTTACATTTCTGAGTTCAACGATTGGTTCGGCCATATTTCAAAGTTAAAGGGGAGTTCCGAATCAGCAATGCACAAATTGACCCCCGGAATACTTGCATCTGAAAAATAAAAAGAATATCTTAACGTTAAGATCCAATCTACGAAAACGAAAAATGCTACTATGAAATCCGCCCACAAACCATTTTTGGCCATTGTTGTCCTGACAGTAATTGTTCTCTATGGCCTGATGGCAGTTATCGGTTCCTGAATCAGCCACCCAACGGCTCTACTTCATAAACAGGACTAAACAGATACAATTTTCCTGAACGATGCTCCGTACATTCAATTCGCTTACGGATCTGTTTTCCTCTTTTAAAGATTCTCCCATCGGAGGTCTTGAATATTCTTCCTTCCGGCAGATCTTCCACCAACACCGTTTTATCGGGTGCGTCATAGTTTTTTAGCACCCGGGTCAGGTTTGCATCCGAGCAGCTGCTGGCAGGCAGGTCGTGTAGGGATTTCAGCAGGGTTTGCTGCAGGTCCACGGGAAACAACTTCAGTCGCATGAAATCTTCCAGGACCCGCCGGTAGGCCAGTTTCCATTCTTTGCCATGGGCATTGACCCGATTGCCGTATTGCTGAAAAGTGATCAGGTGACCAATTTCATGAATGAGGGTAATCAGAAATGCATATTTATTGAGGTTGCCGTTGACACTGATGCGGTGATGGTCAGATCCCGTTGCGTGACGATAGTCTCCCAATACGCTCTTTCGCGTACGGGTGATGGTCAGGTGTACCTTATAGAGGTGGAGATATTCCAGGAGTTTTTCCGAAGCTCCTGCGGGCAGATATTGATTGAGGTATTCGAGCGGTGCTTCCCTTTTAGGCATGGGTATTTTTACTCTGTTTCATCACGGTTCGCACTTCCAGGAAGGTATAGATAAAATACAATCCGAAACATCCAAAAAGCGCCGGTTTATTGATGTCCTTTTTGTTGACGAAAATGTAAATGCAGGCGGCGATAGCTAGAACAAAAAATTTCATTAAAAACGACCCATACACCAGTCGCAGAAATACCTGCACATTTTTGTGGTGGAGTGCCTGTAAACTCATGCGCAGCGACACCCATCCGATAAGAAACAGCAATAGATTTCCCCATTGCAAGACGGAGAAACGGATGGACGAGGGGGTAAAAAAATACTGGCAGATAAACAGTCCGGCTGAAAGACCCAGGAATAAGTAAAACAGGGAAGAATAAGCCCGACCGAAAATACCTTTTTGCATGCGCTGCTTTGGACGCAAATTTACATCTTTTACCCTCAGACCCTAATGACCGCAATGGAGATAGATGAAAAGATGCGGGCCCTCAGTCCGGACCAATGAAGCCCTTTCACCTTACAAGATTTCACTTGTGGGCGCCACTTGGACCACGGACGATTTATTCCATGAACCAGCCAAAACGCTGGCCGAAAATGTACGAGGCTGGATGATAAAATCGACTCCTCCAATTAGGATATGGCCAGCGAAGGACTCTTCAGGTAATCGTCTTTTCTGGACTCAGAACCTGTTTTGACATTTCCGGTTGCCTGCTCTACCACCATATGACACTGACCATTGAAATTGGCGGCCGGTTCGATCTGGAGTTTGGCAGAATACAGGTTGCCATTTACCTGGCAGTTGCTCTTCAACTGAAGCAACTCTTTTACCTTGATGGTGCCACTGACCTTCCCCATGATATCGGCGGTCTGCCCACTGATATCCCCTTCCACCACGCCGTTTGCGCCGATGATGACCTTGGAAGTACAGATGATGTTGCCCACCAGGGTGCCGTCAATCCTTAAGTCACCGTTGCTGGTAATATCCCCTTTGAGGGAGGTTCCGCTGCCAATCAGGCTGGCGCTGCCGGGAGGAGTAACTGTCTCTGCTGTTTCAGATTTGGATTTGTTATTAAACATTGGTATTAGATTTCAATCGTCGATTTTTTCCGCTTTCGGAATCTTAAGGGCCGTTGTATCCACTTTTACCGTACTTCCACCCTCCAAAACCGTTTTCAGGCTCTGAAAATACTGATCCCGGTACCTCATTTCCATCTCTAACGAATCAGTACGTATTTTTAGTTCACGCAACTCCGTAGTATTATTTAAATCTCCATATCCGGGGATATAAAGTTTTAATGGAGTAAATACAATTAAAGCAACTGTAAGACCGGTCAGTAACACAAAAACCGTGCTGAGAAATACATATACACTGAGCCGGGAAAGCTTGAATGTGACCACTTCTTCATAGGTGTCGTCGTTCATCACCACCAGGCGGTAGCGGTTCTGTAATCGCTTAAGGGTGGAATTGGCATCGAATTTGGCCATATGCGGATATTGCGGCTTAAAGATAACAAGTTATTGGTTTGCAGGTTAAAACGGCCTTAAATTGGTGAAATTTTAAAATAAATTATGGGTTTATCAGTTAATAACTTTTTAGTTTGCATGCAATCCTAAAGGTTGAAGGGTGAAACGGATCGTCGCCTCGGTTATTTTTCTATCATTAATCTTCCCCTTGGTCTCATTCGGCCAGGTTGGAGTGGACTATGATCTGAAAAAACCACCCCGGTATGAAGACCGGAGCCTGGGTTATGAAAAGACGACCGATACCAAGTGGACCGATGCCCGCGCACTGCTGCAGAATACCATCACCCAATACAACTGGTACTTCAATACCAACAACAAACTCAATGAAGTCTTGGCCCGGGCCAAAGCACAGTTCAGGGAGGACTATACCCAACTGCTGCCTTTTTACAACTATACCCTGGAGGCGACATCCAAGGACAAAAGAAACTTGGATTCCGTATTGGATAAAGTGAATTCGGCCGTTTTACTGCATGACCTGAGAAACAGCTGGAATGACAATCTGTATATGCTGATGGGTCGTGCCTATTTTTATAAAAACAACCTGGATTCCGCTCATATTCTTTTCCAGTTTGTCAATTACGCCTATGCTCCCCGGGATCCAGACGGCTATCCCATTCCCATTGGAAGCAATGCAGACGGGGGAAACGCCTTCACCGTTTCCACGGACGAAAAAACCAGCCTGTTAAAAAAGGTTTTCACCACCCCGCCTAGCCGAAATGAATCTTTTATCTGGCAGATCAGAACCTATTTTCAACAGGATAAATTAACGCGCGGCGCCGTATTGATCGAGGTACTCAAAGAGGATCCGAACTTTCCTGCCCGCCTCAAACCTTCCCTGCATGAAATGCAGGCTTTGTGGAACTACAAAATCAAACAGTGGGACAGTGCTGCTTATCATCTCAGCCTGGCCCTGGACAATACCACCGACCAGGGAGAAGCCGCGCGCTGGGAATACCTCATTGCCCAACTCTATGAGCGGAGCAACAACCCGGCAGCTGCCAAAGCCTGGTTTGAAAAAGCATCTACCAATACGCTGGATCCGGCACTCTCCGTATACGCCCGGCTCAATGCCATCCGGGACAACAATGGCAGCGGCGCCAAGGACGCGAATTATATTCAAAAAAATCTCAATGCGCTCATGCGCATGGCCCGAAAGGAGATTTACCAGCCCTACCTGGATGTCATTTATTATGTGGCAGCAGAAATGGAACTGGAGAGAAATGATCGAAAAGCGGCCCGCATTTATTACAAAAAATGTATAGAACACGCCAATGGCCTAGGATACAACCGCGACCGCGCTTTTCTGAAACTGGGATGGATCTTCATGGAAGACAAAATGTATCCGCAAGCCAAATATGCTTACGACAGCGTCAATACAAGCAATCCGATGATTGCCGATTCACTGAAGATATTGCTGGACAGAAAAATCGCGCTAAGCCATATCGTTCCTGAAATCCTGATCATTCAAAGACAGGACAGCCTTCAAATGATCGCTGCCATGACGCCAGCAGAAAGGGATGACTATATCAAAAAAATGTTGCGGGCTTACCGCAGACAACAAGGGCTCAAGGAAGAAGATAATTTTGGCGGAGGTTCGGCCGGTTACGGATTTGCGGGCAACACTCCGACCATCGATATGTTCAGCAATACCGGTCAGGGCGACTGGTACTTTTATAATCAGGCCGTCAAAGCCAGTGGATACAATAACTTTAAATCAAAATGGGGTAACCGGCCCAATGTCGACAACTGGGAAGTTCAGGCGATGATCAACCGACAGGTCACGGGTCTGACACCCGCCAGCAATCTGGTGTTGAACGGTGCAGAAAATACACCGGTCGCGCCACAGGCACCGGAATTAACTGCCCAAAAGTTGCTGGAAGCCGTTCCGCTGACACCGGAAAAACTAAAAAAATCCCAGGATTCTGTAGAAATGGCTTTTTTTATTTTGGGCAAGGCCCTTCAGGACTATATACCCGATTACCGGACTGCCCTGAAAATGTATGACAGCCTGGAAACAAGATTTCCCGATACCCGGTTCTTTCAGGAAGCACTCTTCGATCAATACTATTGTTACTTGCATTTAAACGATTCTGCCAATGCCGCAAGGATTCTGGCGATGATGAAGCAGCGCTTCCCCAGCAGCCGCTGGCTGGCGATGATCCAAAATCCATCCAAACAACCCGAAGACATGCCGGTGCGCACCCTGGCCACCCGGGCTTATGAGAATGTATACGAACAAATGATTGAGGGACATTTTGACGAAGCCGCGAAGGAAAAGCTGGCCCTTGACAGTACCTATGGAGAGAAATACTGGACACCTCAGCTCCTCTACGTCGAGGCCGTCTACTATATCCATTACCGCTATGACAGCATTGGCAAAGTCACCTTAAACACCATTATTACAAAATACACGGGTACCACCATGGCGGCAAAAGCCAAGAATCTCCTGCGAGTTTTAAATGAAAGGGAGAAAATAGAAAACTACTTGCGCAACCTGCACGTGAACCGGATGGCCGAAGACAGCATTGCCCGTCTGGCCAACGCAGCAGCCCTGGCCAAAACCATTGATTCAGCGGAAATGAAATCCAAGTCCCTGAATATGCCGAGCTTGAAACGCGACAGTTCACAGATCGTCATCAAAAAGCTGGACGCCCAACAGCTCAGGGCTCAGGCCTTGTTTGTGTCACCCTATACCTGGTCGCCGGATAAACCGCAATCCGTCGTCCTGGTGATGAATAAGGTGGATCCGGTTTATGTAACCGAATCAAAAAATGCCTTCGATCGTTATGACCGGGAAAATTTCTATGGAAAAAATTTCGAAACCAGCAAGGAATCGATCAATGACAGCGTTAAACTGATGATCATTCACGGATTTGAAGACGCCGCGGCCGCCCTGACTTACCTGGACAAAGCCGGTAATGCAGCGCCCAGAGAAATTATTCCTTGGTTACCGGCCGGCAAATACTACTTCATCATCATCGATGATCAGAACCTGCAGATCCTGAAGGCCAATATGGACATGCAACTCTATAAAAGATTTTTGCAGGTGAATGTGCCTGATAAATTTCCTGCCGGCAAGTAATCCGGAAAAATCCTTCCCGGTAACTTCCAGGGTCGGATTTACGTGAGGGTGACCGTGGCGAAAGAAGAATAGGACTTATGAAAATGATTTAATATTAAAAATATGCGCAAAGCAGTTCCCATATTCTGGAAGATTTTTTTCACCGGTCTGGTCGCTTTTATCCTATTGCTGTTCCTGATAAACTTAGGCGTATTCGGTCCCCTGCCTTCTTTAAAAGAGTTAGAAAATCCTTCCATCATGCTGGCTTCCGAAGTCTATGCCGATGATGGGACCTTGATGGGCAAATATTATAAAGACAAAAGCAACCGCAGCAATGTGGAGTACCACGATATCTCTAAAAATGCCGTCAACGCCCTGCTCTCTACTGAAGACAAAAGGTTTTACGAGCACTCAGGGATCGATGGCATGGGCGTCTTGCGGGCCGTTGTAAAACTGGGTCGGGACGGAGGTGGAAGCACCATAACCCAGCAGCTGGCCAAATACATGCTGGGACAGGGTTCCCACAATATGGCCCGGCGCGGCATTGAAAAACTAAAAGAGTGGATCACTGCCGTGCGCCTGGAAAGAAATTTTACCAAGGAGGAAATCATCGCCCTCTACCTGAATGCCGTACCGTTCGGAGACAATGTTTACGGGATCCGCAATGCAAGCCGAACTTTTTTTCAGAAGGAACCCGACCAGCTTTCCGTCAATGAAGCAGCCATGCTGATCGGCATGCTCAGCGGAAACACGTTATACAATCCCAGAAAAAATCCAAAAGCTGCTTTTGAACGGCGCAATGTGGTGATCAACCGGATGGTGGAAAGCAACTATATCACCGAGGAAGAAGGCCGGAAATACAAAATGATACCCAACGATCTGTCAAACTATAAGAAACTCGATGAGAACAACGGACTGGCTCCTTATTTCCGCGACGTGATCCGGGACGATTTGAAAAAATGGTGTAAGGAACATAAAAATCCGGCGACGGGTGAACCCTATGACTTGTATGAAGATGGTTTGCGGATCTATACCACCATCAATCCCCGCATGCAGCTCTATGCCGAGGAAGCGGTCGCCAAACAAGTGCCCAGTCTGCAAAAAGTACTCAACATCCAACCCTCCATCCGCAAGGGATTGGTATGGAAAGACCACTCCAATATCCTGGAGTCTCTTATCCGCAATACAGAAAGATGGAGAAATATGGAAGATGACGGCGTGCCTGCTGCAGAGATTCGAAAATCATTCGACCAGCCGACTGCCATGAAAGTATTCGCCTGGAATTCCCGGCGGGAAACCGACACCGTCATGACGCCCTTGGATTCCATCAAGTATAACCACCAGATGATGCAGACAGCCTTTCTGGCAATGGACCCGATGAGTGGCGCGGTGAAAGCCTGGATCGGTGGAATTGATTTTAAAACCTACAAATTCGATCATGCCAATCTGAATACAAAGCGTCAGGTGGGTTCATCCATAAAGCCATTGTTGTATGCAGATGCCATTGAAGATGCGGGATTCACACCGGAAACCATTGTGGACAACGAAGCACAATATTTTGAAGGATTCGGACTGGTACCGGCCGGAGGTAAATGTAAAATGGATCCACAGGTAACCATGGCCACCGCCCTGGCCCACTCCTTAAACTGCGCCTCTGCTTCCATTATGAAGCAGGTTGGACCCAAGCGCTTTGTCGACTTCCTACACAATATCAATATCAAATCCAAGATGGAAGCCTACCCTTCCCTTGCCCTGGGTGCCATTGAAATTTCTCTTTATGAAATGATGTGGGGATATACGATGTTTCCTTCCGGCGGCTTCAGCACCAAGCCTTATTATATCGTTCGTATAGAAGATAAAAACGGAAATGTGCTTGACCGCTTCGATACAGAAAGGAAGGAAGTCATAAGTCAAAATACGGCTTATACTATGTGTCGCATGATGCAAGGAACGGTCGACATCGGAACGGCGGCTGGCATGCGTGACCGGCTGGGTCTGGCTGAAATGGGTGGCAAAACAGGTACCACACAGAACAATACCGATGCCTGGTTTATTGGGTATACGCCTCAACTGCTGGCCGGCGTTTGGATCGGCTGCGATGATAATTTCATCCGGCTGGACGGAGGTTTGGGTGAGGGCGGAAGGGCAGCCCGTCCTATCTGGGAATATTTTTATGCAAAAACAGCAGCCGACAAAGACGTAGGCCTTAACCGCAAAGCGAGGTTTGTACAACCCGAAAATATGAAGGCCGACATGATGTATGATTACTCCCACATCATCGACCCGACGATTGCGCCCGGTGCTGAAGGTGATAATCAGGGAAATGGTCATGCCGGAGATTACCTGGACACCAGCTCACCCCATGTCCCGGTGGATTCTAAACTCTCTCCGGACGAACAACGCATACTAGACGAAGCCAATGGCGGTAAAAAAAAAATTGACCCCGTAAAGACCACACCGGCCGCCGAAGAGAAGAAAAAGAAAGGATTTTTCAAACGGCTATTCGGAGGAAAATAATCTTGGGGACAGGTTGCAAGGTCAACTCTTAAGATTTTGTGAAGGAGGGTCCCGGACTATGGAATCCATTCGCTTCTGCATCCATGAGTAAACTCACTCATGCAAACCCCTGTCCGGTTTTTATTATTGATTATTCCCACTGCCCTGATCGCATTCATCTCTGTTGGTCGCTTCGCATGGCGCCGATCCGCAAATTCCAGTGATGACGTAGATGCCGGTATGGTAAAAATCCCGCATCTTCAACCCGTCGCTTATCCCCGGGACTCCTGGTGTTATTTTCTGCAACATCTCCCCGTCCAAGATGGACCGATTCTGGACTTTAAGGGAAATCCCGTAGAAGACCAGGAAAAACATGTTGCCATACTAAGTTATGATGTAGGCCATGCGGACTTACAACAATGTGCCGATGCACTCATCCGGCTGAGATCGGAGTATCTGTTTGGTCAGAAAAAATATGACCAGATCGGATTTCATTTCAATTCGGGCGACTATTATACTTTTTCTGCCTATCTGCACGGAATGAGACCTGTCTTGCAGGCCAACTCCATACATCTACGCCAGACCGCAGCTCCCATTGATATCATCTCCCACACAGCCCTAAGACGGTACTTGGATATCGTTTATGCCTATGCGAATACCGTTTCACTTTGCCGGGAACTGAAATCTGCCAGCCGACTTGAGACCGGTACCGTTATTATTTTTCCAGGTCATCCCGGTCATTGTTGTCTGGTCATGGATGAGGCCCTGAGCGATCGCGGAGACACTTTGTATAAATTGGTGGAAGGATATATGCCCGCTCAGTCCATCTATGTTCTGGCCAATCCCTACGAACCCGAATGGAGCCCGTGGTATCATCTGGGAAAAGGCGCGATTCAAACAGCTTCCTGTCGCTTTGAATCTTATTACCTAAAAAAATTTGAATGATGAAAGGGCGTAAGGATTGCACATCGTGTTCTTATTTTTCAAAGAAATGAGTAGCAATCTCACTGATGAGCTCAGGCCTCTCATTGAAAACATCGTGACTTGTATTTGGCAAAATACATAGCTGACCTTTTTTTATCAAACGATACATTTCAATACTGTGTTCCAGTTTAATCATATCCCTGTCGCCAGATACAATCATAACAGGAATTTTCATTTTGCTGAATAATTCTTTCGGAAAATAATAAGGCTGATCCCACATCACTTTCCTGTCATTTACAATTTTCCTCCAGTTGGCTCTATTCGCAATAAAATAACTATCTGCCCATTTCTGGTCTTCGGGAGATAGTTGATAGCCAGGAGGAAGGAGTTCCAAGCTGTCCTTTCTGGCTGAATCATAGGAGACATAGGAATCTTTTGTATAGTTGGCTCCTGAAACCAAAACCTTTTTAATTTTATCTGGTCGTTTAACCGATAAAATTAAGGCAGCTATTCCTCCATCACTCCAACCGATCACGTAGGCGCTATCTAATTTTAGAATATCAATTAGTTTGGAGGCATAGTCGGCCAATAAATCATAAGTCATCGTATCTAACATTTCGGACCTCCCTTGTCCAGGATCGTCCGGCGCGATGACCCTAAAATGTTTCATCAATTCAGGAATGCAAAATGAGAAGTCTTTAATACTTTTCATGCCTCCTTCCAACATAATCAATGGGACACCTTTCCCATATTCTTCATAGTAGATCTTTTTATTAAAGATCGTTACATAACTACCCCCATTAGAACCATATGGTATGACTGATTGTCCAAGCGACTGTTCTCCAAAAAAACAGCAAATCATCGTAAAACAAATCAGGTATAATTTATTCATAAGGTAATTTACCTGATACTTTTTTGAATTTTGCCTGACCTGATTCAGAATGGATTTAGATAAAAATATTTTAACATTTTTGAATGCAAAAGCGTTCCTTGTCTGGATGAGTGAAGGATCAGAAATTGAAATAGTCTCCATCGTTTGGGTATCGTTAGCTACCACGGAGTATGGTTTGTTAATGGCAAAAAAGAAGAAAATTCGTCACTTCAGATTTAAGGTGAAGCGCCTACAACAAACCTTCCACGATTCAATTCAAATAACTCGATCCGAAATACAAAAACCCCTGATTAACAGGGGTTCAATTATGAGAAGGTTTTGGTTGCGAAGGGAGGGTTCGAACCTCCGACCTTCGGGTTATGAGCCCGACGAGCTACCGCTGCTCTACTTCGCGATGTGGAGGGCAAATTTACGATCATAACCCTTGTTATCCAAACTAATGTTGCATTTTCTATCTTTATTCTATGAGAACTTACTGGGGTCTTTGTTTGTTATTGGTGGCGACGGCCTGTAAAAAGGCTGAAAAGATGGATGATCATCTCTACTCCAAACACCTGCAACAATCCATAACGCTTCATATTCTGCATACACCGCCCCCCAGCGATCGTTCGGATTATAACCTGCTCATTGTAAATGACGGTCAGGACATGGATTCCCTCGGTGTAAAGGAAACGATGGATAGTTTATATAAAGCGGGGAAGATTTTGCCGCTGGTGATCATTGGCGTGGAAGCCTCCGACCGCATGAAAGAATATGGAGTGAGCGGCAAGCCCGATTACCTGGGCCGGGGCAGTCAGGCTGCCTTCTACGATGATTTTATCAATAGTGAACTCTATCCTTATGCGAAGAAACAATCCGGCGTCCGAAAATTTCAATCCGTTGCGATCGTGGGTTGCTCCCTGGGTGGACTGTCTGCATTTGATATCGCCTGGAACCATCCCGATAAGATCAGCAAGGTCGGGGTATTGTCCGGCTCCTTTTGGTGGAGGGACCTGGCCGCAGAAGACAGTAATTATTCGGATGAAAAAAACCGGATCATGTACGCCAAGCTCAAAGCATCTAGAAAAAAGCCGGGGCTTCAGTACTGGTTTTATGCCGGCGCTGCAGAAGAAAAGGAGGACCGGGATAAAGACAGTGTGATCGATGTCATTGATGATACCAAAGATATTATGGATCTATTAAAGCGGAAAAATGTCGTGTCTCCCGATGGAATGGTCTATGTTCAGTCACCGACCGGCACACACGACTATAAGAGCTGGCGAAAAGTATTTCCGGATTTTTTGGTCTGGGCCTTTCCCAAATCTCAGTGAAACGAAGCTGTTGGAAGCGAGCGCCGGGAAGTAAACCCAGCAACCAGGGGTTAGATCATTTCTCTTTCTAAAACCGCATTTCTGGATACGCGCTTACTGGCAAATTCCTTGGCGGCTTTAATAAAATGCACAAAAATGGGTTGCGGGTTTTCTACAGAACTCTTCAGTTCCGGATGGTATTGAACCCCGATAAAAAAGGGATGGTTTGGCAGTTCAATGATTTCCACCAGGCCGCTTTCCGGGTTTTTACCGCTGGCGATCATGCCGGCTTCTTCAAACTGCGAAAGGTATTCGTTGTTGAACTCATAGCGGTGACGGTGTCTCTCAGAAATCAGTGATTTGCCATAAATTGTCTTAGCCAGGGTATCATTTTCTATGGCGCAAGGATAAGCGCCGAGCCGCATGGTCCCGCCCTTTACGGTAATTTTTTTCTGATGTTCCATCAGGTCAATGACCGGCGTAGGCGTATCAGCTTGCATTTCTGTGGAATGGGCTTTTGAAAGACCCAGGATATTGCGGGCAAATTCAATAACTGCCATTTGCATCCCCAAACAAATTCCAAAGAAAGGCAGCTTATTTTCCCGGGCGTATTTGACGGCTGTGATCTTGCCCTCGATGCCCCGGTGGCCAAATCCCGGTGCTACCAGCAGTCCGTCCAGGTTCCCCAGTTTTTCGCCCACGTTGTCGGGCGTAATCGATTCGCTGTGTACATTCAGGATTTGCACCTTGCATTCATTCATGGCGCCTGCGTGAACGAAGGACTCCAATATGGATTTATATGCATCCTGCAACTCAATATATTTCCCGATGAGTCCGATGGTAACTTTTGATTTGGGATGCCGGAGTTTGTCCAGGAATTCCTTCCATTTGGTGAGCTCCGCATCCGGGTAGTTGGTGATGTTGAGTTTTTTCAGGCAAATCAAGTCGAGTTTTTCCTTCATCATGGTTACCGGCACCTCGTAGATCGTGGATGCGTCGGCTGCTTCGATGACCGCTTCCACCTTGACATTGCAGAAAAGAGCTATTTTTTTGCGAATTTCCGGAGAAAGGGGTTCTTCCGTCCTGCAGACGATGACATCGGGTGTCACGCCTTCCTGACTCAGCATCCGTACGCTGTGTTGGGTTGGTTTTGTTTTTAGCTCCTTGGCTGCCTTCAGGTAGGGAATCAGCGTCAGGTGAATCACCACCACGTCTTCTTCGGGTAGCTCCCACTGCAACTGGCGAACCGCTTCAATAAAAGGCAGGGACTCGATGTCACCGACCGTACCCCCGAGTTCGGTGATGATCACATCGTATTCATTGCGCTGACCAATCAGCAGCATTCTTCTTTTTATTTCATCTGTGATATGGGGAACCACCTGGACCGTCTTTCCCAGATAGGCACCTTCTCTTTCTTTGTTGATGACGGTTTGATAAATTCTGCCGGTGGTAACATTGTTGGCCTGGGAAGTAAAAATATTCAAGTACCGCTCATAGTGACCCAGGTCCAAATCCGTCTCCGCACCGTCTTCGGTGACAAAGCATTCTCCGTGTTCATATGGATTGAGGGTACCGGGATCTACATTGATGTAGGGATCGAACTTTTGAATGGTTACCCGGATGCCCCTGGCCTGTAACAATTTAGCCAGGGATGCGGCTATAATTCCTTTCCCCAGCGAAGAAGTAACACCTCCTGTAACAAAAATATATTTGGCCATAATACTTATATTAAGACAACGAAGAACTCAGTAAATTAAAATGATATGACCTGTTGAATTACAGATGTAAAACAGTAACCAGAAGGTCATGCAAACCTACGGCAAATTTTTCATTCGTCCGAAAAGGTAAAAACAGATTGTGGATAAATGGAGTACAGAAAGACCAGGGGAAATATTATTTGATGAGATTGACCAGCATGTATTCAAAACCGGACTTATTTTCAGCAGCTTGTCTGCGAAGGGCCACGGTCCTAGCCGACTGGGTAAAGGCGGTATCGGCGGGATGTTTTTCAGCCTGGTTGATCTTGGCGGCGTGAAAAAGTATAATAATCAGTATTTCTAAAGCAAGTACGTAACTGCTGGTTTTGGTTTTCATGGTTTGGATTCTTAACATATTCTGTTAAGCGGCTAAGGGATTACTCTTACGGCTATAACGGTAAATTTCCCTCTATATTTCAATAAATGCAAGCGAAACGGCCGGGATTTATGCACATTTCAAGACAATCACTTGATTATCAGTTGGTGATTAATCGTGGCCGATCTTCTGGTAGCTGGCTACCAGCCCTTTGATGAGCGAGGAGCTGAAACCCCGGTGTTCCATTTCATTGAGGCCAGCGATGGTACAGCCCTTGGGAGTGGTTACTTTGTCAATCTCCTGTTCGGGATGGGTTTGCTTTTTCAACAACAATTCAGCCGCCCCTTTGACGGTTTGGGCGGCAATCAGACTGGCTGTGGCCGCATCAAAGCCAATTTCGATTCCTCCCTGAATATTGGCCCGGATATAGCGCATGGCAAAAGCGGTCCCGCAGGCGCCCAGTACGGTGGCCGCATCCATGAGTTTTTCCTCGATGCGGACGGCACTTCCCAATTGGTTAAAGATCTCCATGATTTCCTGGAATTGTTCCGGATTCACGTCCTTCCCCGCCAGGCAGGTCATGGATTCCCGGATGGCGATGGCAGTATTGGGCATGGCCCGGACGATGGGTATCTGATCGGGTACCAGACTGGCCAGATGGGGTATGCCTACGCCGGTCACCACGGAAACCAGGATATGTTTCCCTTTTTTAAATCCCTCTTTCATTTTCGTGAGGACTTCATCCACTTGAAAAGGTTTTACCGCCAGGATGATCAAGCCGGCATAATTTAACGCGTCTTCATTGTGCGTGCTGACCAGAACGCCCTTTCTTTCCAGGGCATGGAGATGTTCGATGGAACGGCGGGTGATCAGGATATGGCCCGGATTGATGAATCCACTTTGAATAAGTCCTTCGGCAATGGCCATGCCCAGGTTGCCGCCACCAATAATGCCAATCTTATTGATCATGGGTTAATAAAAATTAGGGGTTGAAAGATAATTTTTGACATAGTCCAAAACGCCTTCTTCCAGTGAATAAAAAGGTTGGGTATATCCGGCCGCCTGCAATTTTTCCATGCGTGCTTCCGTAAAATACTGGTATTTATCCCGGATATCTTCCGGCATATCAATGTAATCAATATTTACCGGCTGACCGGCTCCCTGGAAAGTAGCGCGAACGAGTGCCTCAAAAGTCCGGGCCTGACCGGTACCCAGATTGTACAAACCACTGAGGGGTATCTGCTGGAAATTTTTCATCATCCAAAAACAAACTTCTAAAATATCTTTTACATAAATAAAATCACGGAGTTGCTGGCCGTCCTCAAAATCGGGACGATGGGATTTAAAAAGTTTTACCCTTCCGCTTTTTTTTATTTGCTGAAAGGCGTGCCAGATTACGCTGGCCATCCGGCCTTTGTGGTATTCATTGGGACCGTAAACATTGAAAAATTTTAAGCCTGCCCAAAACGGCGGATGGCTTTGCTGTCGGATGGCCCATTTGTCGAATTCGTTTTTTGATATACCGTAGGCATTCAGGGGTTCGAGTTTGAAAGGCAGTTCGTGGTCATCGCTGTATCCGAGCGCTCCTGATCCGTAAGTAGCCGCTGAAGAAGCGTACACCAGCGGAATTTGTTTGAGCATGCAGTAGTCCCAGACTGATTGCGAATACTGGAGGTTTAACCGCTCGTGGACCGCATAATCGAATTCGGTGGTGTCTGTTCTGGCACCCAGATGAAAAACAAATTCCACGACCGGCTTTCTCAGATCCAGCCACTGGAAGAAATCGTCTCGTTCCACCTGGTTCCTGAATTTTTTTCCTTTCAGATTATTGACCTTATCCAGCCGGCTGAATTCATCGACCAGGATGAGGTTATCATATCCCTGTTCATTGAGAAAACCGGTGAGACAGCTGCCAATAAATCCTGCAGCGCCTGTAACGACAATGGTGGATGATTTGGTCATGCCTCAACAATTGACATCATTTCTTTTTCGATGGCTGTATCGTATTCATGTTTCCACTCCCGGATATCACCCCAGTTTTCGCTGTCCACTTCCACCCCGGAAGGGGTCACCATACCCAGTTTTTCAAGTGCCATTCCCTCCATTCGTTTTTCAAAAGCTTTCACCTTCTCCCGCTGGACCGAAACCACCACCCGGCTCTGTGATTCTCCAAACCAATACGCATCCCGGCGGAAGGATTCATCTTGGCAGTGCACGGAAAATCCCAGGTTACGGTGAAATCCGCTTTCTGCCAGCGCCACAAACAAACCCCCTTCGGCCACATCATGTGCCGATTCCACGAGTCCCTCCTGGATACAGGTCAAAAGCCTGGACTGCATTTGATATTCTTCCTCCAGATCAAAATAAGGAGCCGGACTAAACTCCACCCCGTGGAGGGCATGAAGAAAAGCAGATGAATTGATATCGTTCCTGGATTTCCCGATCATAAAAATCAGGTCTCCGGGACGCTTAAAAAACAGGGTCATTTTCTTTTGCGTGTCTTCCAGCAGACCAACCATTCCGATGGTCGGTGTGGGATATATTGCCCCTTCCGGATGCTGATTATAAAAGCTGACGTTTCCTCCGGTAACGGGGGTATCAAATTTAATACAGGCTTCTCCCATTCCTTTTACCGCGTGAACAAACTGGTAGTATACTTCCGGATCATAAGGATTTCCAAAATTAAGGCAGTTGGTCACGCCCAGTGGAATGGCACCCGTACAAACCAGGTTGCGCGCGGCTTCTGCCACAGCGATCATCGCGCCTTTTTGTGGATCGGCCAGCACGTAACGGCTGTTGCAGTCGGTTGTCATCGCGATCCCCTTGGTTGTTCCCAAGACGACGACCACGGCCGCATCCGAAGGCTCATTGGTAGACGTATTGGCAGCGCCGACCGTGCTGTCATATTGTACGCTGATCCAACGTTTGGAGGCGATGGACGGAAGTCGGATGAGGGCGTCGGCGACCGCCTGCAGATTTTCTGATGGCGCAATAGAGTCCGGATCGAAAGCTTTTATTTTTGCAAAATAAGCCGGTTCACTGAATGGGCGCGTGTATTGCGGGGCGCCTCCCCCCAGGACCAGTTCCTCGGCGGGTATGACGGCCTGTAGTTGTCCTTCATGATAAAAACTCAGCAGCTTGTCATTGGTTACTTCACCGATATTGGAACAGGGAAGATCCCACTTTTCAAAAATCGCGGTGACTTTTTTCTCTTTTCCTTTTTCCACGACCATCAGCATGCGCTCCTGGCTTTCACTAAGCAAGAGCTCCCAGGCCTTCATACCCGATTGGCGGGTAGGCACTTTATCTAAATCGATGCGCATACCGACTTCACCTTTGGCACTCATTTCAGCCGTCGAACAAATGATGCCGGCAGCACCCATATCCTGCATGCCCACCACGGCACCCGTTTCAATTACTTCCAGACAGGCTTCCAAAAGTTTTTTCTCCTGAAAGGGATCTCCCACTTGCACGGCAGGGAGTTCCTGAACAGATTCCTTGGTGATATTGGCAGAGGCAAAAGAAGCGCCCCCGATGCCATCCTTACCTGTTGCGCTGCCCACAAAAAAAACAGGATTTCCTTTACCCAGTGCGGTAGCCGAAATGGTTTTCCCTTTTTGAACGATGCCGACACTCATCGCGTTTACCAGGGGATTGGTATGGTAACATTCATCAAAATATATTTCGCCTGCTACGGTTGGAACCCCGAAACAATTTCCGTAATGGCCGATCCCATGCACCACGCCAGCCAGCAGGTGTTGGGTTTGCGGGTCTTCCAACTTTCCAAAACGAAGTGAATTGAGTGAAGCAATGGGACGCGCTCCCATGGTAAAAATATCCCGGTGGATTCCTCCTACGCCCGTGGCTGCTCCCTGAAAGGGTTCTATGGCGGAAGGATGGTTGTGCGATTCAATTTTGAAAACCACTCCCAGACCGTCGCCGATATCCATGAGGCCGGCGTTTTCCTCTCCGGCTTTGACCAGCATTTTTTTTCCGTCCCGCGGAAGCGTTTTCAGCCAGCGGATGGAGTTTTTATAACTGCAATGTTCACTCCACATCGCACTGAAGGCGCAGAGTTCGGTAAAATTGGGAGTGCGTCCCAGTTTCTGACAAATAAGATCAAACTCTTCCGGCGTTAGCCTGAGTTGTTCAGCGGTTTTGACAGTAATATCCATGTTCATCGGGGAAACCGCAAATTTACGAAGAGCCTGTTAATCTATTCTATAATTTTAACATCCCATGAAGATCGCCTTCGTACACAATCACCAAGCTTTTTTGCCTGAACTCGCCGCTTACCAGGATTTTTTTCTAATGCAAAACATAGAGACCTGCGTGGCCACCTATGGCAGGGAAAATGAATCGGGTGCGGATGTATACTGGTATCTGATGGGATTTTATCCCCGGGCGTTTAACAAAAAAAAACTGATCATCCATGAATACTCTTCCGCTTCGGTTCCACCTTACCGTAAGATGAAGGATTTTCTGAAAAGCCGGTTCACACCCCGTCCACATTTCCGTCTCTACCTCAATGAATATGTCCGGGAACAAATAAATATCCATGACGAAGTGCCTTTTGGCTATCGGGATATGGGGGTCGGCGAATCCTTTTTGCAACCATCCGAGATCCCCGCAGGAAAAAAGGAATTCGATTTTATCTATTCCGGAAATCTTTCCGCGACCAGAAAACTGGAAAAGCTACTGAAGGTATTTGATCAGGGCAACCTCAAAGCGCACTCCATCCTCGTGCTGGGCAAGGACGAAAGCGGGCTCTCCAAAACCTTTGCACATTGTTCCAATATTTTATTTCAAACCGCCGTGCCGTGGAAGGAGGTTCCCAGTTATCTGGTCCGGGCAAGTTATTCGGTAAATTTTATTCCGGATGAAGAACCGTACAATGCTCAAACTTCTACAAAATTCCTGGAGTACGCTGCCATGAAAATCCCCATAATCAGTACCAATTATTTTTGGATGGCGGAATTCCAGGAACGATATGGAGGCAACTATTTTTTATTAAAAGAAGACCTTTCCAACCTGACCTGGGAGAGGATCATCCAATTTCCCTATGCCTTTCCCGCTCTGGATAGCTGGCGATGGGAAGAAAAGATCAGGGCTTCGGGTGTCTTGGAATTTTTGAGTCAGGCAGAAAATAAGGGAAGGAAATAAACCAGGGAGGTCCTTAAAAAACCTGATTTTTTATACTTGTTGTTTCCGGATCCTCAAGAACCTGCAAGGTTTTATCGTATTCAGCCAGAATCCTTTCTATGCCAAATTTTTCCGTCACGAGCGCCCGGCCATTTTTTCCCATTTCTGTGCGGCGAACGGCTGGCAGGGCCATCATTTCCTCCATACGGTTTACCAGGTCTCTTACCTGGTTGGGCGCGCATAAAAATCCATTTTCGCCTTCTCTAACCACTTCCTTACAACCCGTAATCAGGGAAGTGATGATGGGAATTTCCATGGCAGCCGCTTCCAGCAGACAGCGGGGTATGCCTTCGTGGTAAAAAGAAGGAAAGACAAAACAATCCGCCTGCCGCAAGAAGGGCCGGACATCTTTTGCAAATCCCCCGTAGTGTATCACCCCCTTTTTCTGCCAGTATTTCAACTCCGATTCTGAAATGGAATCGGGATGATGCTTTTCAAAAAAACCAATCAGTTCAAAACGGATATCGCGGTATTTATTCTTCAGGATCCGGGCGGCATCGACGTAAACCCCCACCCCCTTTGATTTCAGCAAACGCGTTCCCATCAGAAACTGAAAGGCCTTGGTTCGGGCAACCGGCCTGTGGGCCTGGGGAAAAAAATGCGCCGTATTGATTCCCTCTCCCGGTAAAATTTTAATTTTTCCCGCACCGACCAATTTTTTTTCAATGAACAGGTTGGCGTCTTCCTCGTTGAGAAACCACACTTCTTGGGCTTTTTTAAATGCCCGTCGATAAAGAAAGGAAACCACCCGGTTGAGCCAGTTACGCCGGTCAAAAGTATAACCTAGGCCCGTCACGACCGCTACGGACTGAATCCCGGTTTTTGCCGCAGCCATCGATCCATAAATATTGGGTTTGATGACGTAGTGAAAAATAAAATCCGGCTGAACCGTTTGGTATATTTTTTTTAGGGCCTGGTACAATCCGTAGTCCAAAAGCGGGTTTTCTGAGCGGTTATTGAACCGGATGTTGAGAAAACTGCAGCCTGCCTTGGTTAATTCGACCGTAAACTCGTCGCTGGGTGCGATGATCAGTACATCAAAACGAATCAGGAGGTGACGGATCAGGTCCATCCGAAAATTATACAAGGACCAGGCACTATTGGCCACCAATGCGATTTTTTTTCTCTGCTTTTCAGGCTGATTCAGGATCATCCGTCGATATTAAATTCAAATTTATAGATTTGGGGATTCAAAATCAGGTAAAGTTCCCATGCTTGCATACTTTCTGTTTTTCTTTTACCTGTTTTCAGGAATTATTTTGATGCATTTTATCATACGGCGCAAAATATTCCCTTTTACCATCTATCACACGGCTTCTATTTTATTGTTTAAAATATTCATGGGATGCCTCTATGGCTGGCTATTTCTACATTTTTACGGTGGTGACGACACCTGGTATTATTTCCTGGAATCAAGGGACCAGACCAATCTGCTGATTGTTCATCCCGTCCGTTTTTTTCGGGAATTCGGACCGGTTTTCTCCCTGCAGCTGACCCATTACCGGGTCTGGGACGCTTTGTTGTTTTATATCGCTCATTTTGAAGAGTGGTTTATGGTCAAGGGGCTGGCCATCTTGAATTTGCTGAGCGGCAAGAATTATTATATCGACGTACTTTGGTTTGAATTTTTAACCCTCCTAGGACCCCTGCTGTTGTTTAAGATGCTGGCGCGTGCCTTTCCGTCGAGGACCGGCATGAATTTTCTGCTGATTTTTTTTGTACCCTCGGTTGTTTTCTGGTGCAGCGGCATCCGGGCCGAGGGGCTGCTGTTGTTGTTTATGGCGATCACGCTCTATAACGGCCAGGAATATGCGCTGCGACCCCGCTGGACGCTGCTGCCGGGTTTGGCGCTGGGTTTATTAGGTTTGCTGCTGATCCGCTATCAGTTTCTGGCTGTTTTTCTTCCGGCCTTCCTGGCTTTCTGGATAAGTGTAAAAAAACAAACCGCTTCCCCTGTTTTTTTTAAGCGGATCTATCTTTTTGGAGCTGTCTGTGTTCTGGCCAGCCTTTTTCTACCCCCCACCTACCAGCTTTCCCGTCCCCTGGTGAAATCCCAATCCAGTTTTTTCAGGCTCCATGGAAACACCCGCTACGGCCTAGACAGTCTCCAGCCGGGCCCGATCTCTTTTTTAAAGGTGTTGCCCCAGGCCGCAGCCAATACCAGGCTTCGCCCCTATCCCTGGGAAGGAAAAAACCTGCTCCAATCGGTTTCTTCCATCGATATTCTCTTGTTGCTTACCGGTGTGCTGTTTTTTTTCCTAAGCCCCGAGCGTAAAAAACAGGTTTCCCATCCACTCTACTGGTTTTTTCTCTTTTACGGGATCAGCCAGCTCGTCCTGATTGGATACGCCGTCCCCTTTCCCGGTGCCATCGTTCGCTACCGTTCCTTCTGCTTTCTGTTCCTTTTTCT
>Ga0206938_1001_pt1 | contig 174771 bp, 168 predicted proteins | sample Alteio_BWOrgHeat_12_FD_152918 | JGI IMG/M metagenome (GOLD analysis project Ga0206938, IMG submission 152918) | Enriched cells from forest soil in Barre Woods Harvard Forest LTER site, Petersham, Massachusetts, United States -... | ecosystem: Environmental > Terrestrial > Soil > Temperate forest... | reverse complement strand
GGCAGGCAATGCCTACAACAGTGATTTTGGAAACTATATCAGCTTCTTTGACGTAGATGATTCACTCAAAACCTTCACGGGAGACCGAAACGAATTTCTCGGACGCAATGGGACTTATAAAAATCCCGAGGCCATGGGCAAGTCGAAACTTTCCGGCAGGGTAGGAGCTTCTCAGGATGCCTGCGGAGTACTGCAGTCTGCCATGGACCTGACGGATTCGGAAGAAAAAACACTGGTCTTCCGCCTGGGTGCGGGGCGTGACCAGTACAATGCTTTGCAAACCGCAAAAAAAACAAAGGGTATTGCCGCAGCCGAAAACGCCCTACAGGCTGTCAAGAATTTCTGGAAGAAAACCCTTTCAACCATCCGGGTTGAGACCCCAGATGCCTCGATTAATATATTGTTCAATGGCTGGCTTAACTATCAAACCCTGGCTTCCCGCATTTGGGGAAGAAGTGGATTTTATCAGTCTGGAGGCGCTTTTGGATTCCGCGATCAGTTGCAGGATGTTTTATCCCTGTTGCACAACCGTCCGGACCTTGTCAAACAGCAGATACTGTTGAGTGCGTCCAGGCAATTTAGGGAAGGAGATGTACAGCACTGGTGGCATCCTCCCATGGGAAGGGGCGTCAGAACCACCTGTTCGGACGACTATCTCTGGCTGCCGTACGTCGTATCCCGATATGTACAGCATACCGGCGATGAAAACATTCTGAATGAAAGCGTGAAATTTATTGAAGGAAGACTTTTGAATCCGGGGGAGGATTCCAACTATGAATTGCCGACGGTATCTGATCAGGCGGTATCCTTGTACGAGCACTGTAAATTGGCTGTCCGCCATGGGATGCATTACGGAGCCCATAGTTTGCCCCTGATCGGCTCGGGTGACTGGAACGATGGTATGGACAAAGTAGGTCATGAAGGCAAAGGCGAATCGGTATGGCTGGCTTTCTTTCTTTTCGATGTCCTCACGCGTTTTCAAAAACTCACGGTGCTGAAAAAGGATAAGGATTTTTCCGCCCTCTGTATAAAAGAATCAATTCATATTAAGAAAAGCATTGAACTGAACGCCTGGGATGGCAACTGGTATCTCCGGGCTTTTTTTGATGACGGAACACCCCTGGGTTCTGCACACAATGAAGAATGCAAGATCGATTCCATTCCCCAAAGCTGGGCTGTTCTCTCAGGCGGAGGTTCACCGGAACACAATGGAACGGCCATGGCATCGGCTTACCAGTACTTGGTAAAAAAAGATCCATCCCTGATCAAACTTTTTGACCCGCCTTTCAACCGGGCCATTCCCAATCCGGGTTATATCCGGGGATACCTTCCAGGTGTTCGGGAAAACGGAGGTCAGTATACCCATGCAGCCGTCTGGATGATCATGGCCACCGCCGCTCTAAAGAACAATGAACAAACCTATGACCTGATCAACCTGATCAATCCGCTCAACCACGGATCAACCCCTGCGGGTATTGAGAAATATAAAACAGAACCCTATGTCATCGCCGCCGATGTCTATGCAGTCGAAAATCACGAAGGCATGGGTGGATGGACATGGTATACCGGATCGGCGGGATGGATGTACCAATTGCTCGCAGAATCTTTCTTTGGTCTGAAACGAACCGCCAACCGGCTTACCTTAGATCCTTGTATTCCCAACCACTGGCAGCACTGGGAAATTCATTATCAATTCGTGGATACGCGCTATCACCTGGTATTTGAAAAAAATAAATCGGTCACCAAAGTCTTGATTCAACTCGACGGGGCAGAGCAGGAATCGGGTGATTTGCTTTTGGTCAATGACCGGCTGGATCATGAAGTGATGGTCCTGGTTCCTTATTAAAATAGGCCCTGGTGTGGTAACAAGTTTTTTCCTCAGGGATTTAAAATAATTATCGTCAGGAAAGGTCGATGGACTTCAGGGGTCTAATTGAGGTATTTATTCAGCTCTCCCAGACTAATGGGTTTTTCCCAGATCCGCACAGAGGAAAGATTTTTGGAGAAATTGTGATCGTATTGAAAAGCACTGATGAGGTTGATGCGGGTCTGCGGGAAATGCTCAATAATATATTCCGTTTTTTCCCAACCCAGGCCATCGGGCAGGTTATTGTCCAGAAAAAGAATATCGGGCCGGATGGATTCCATGTTTTTCATTCCCTCTTCCAGGGTGTGAAAAATATGCACTTCAAAATTCTTTTTGATAAAATAGTTTTTCATTAACAAACAAAAATCTGTTTCATCATCTATAATGAGCACTCGCTTACCTGTATCAGAGAGCTTATCCATTGGAAAAGTCACAGCCAGCAATAATTTTTTTGAAGTATTCAAATATAACAACTGTAAGACAATTGGTTGTAAAAAATTATTACACAACAAGGGATGACCTGTAGAAAATCATCTACATCAGGTTAAATTTAAATTGAAATCATTGGAAATGCCTATCAAATGTGGGTCTGGCACGATCTTCCTATTAGATTCAGTATAGCTTTTAAACTTTTTTAACCTTCAAATTTTTTTATGAGGAGTCTATTGTATCTCATCGCAGTTATCTTGATTATTGGATGGATCTTGGGGTTTTTCGTATATAGTGCGGGTGGGTTGATTCATATTTTATTGGTTATCGCCATTATCGCGCTGCTACTGGGCGTGATCAGAAGTGCCTGACGTTTTCATTTTCGAATGGAAATGCTCATCCCTGATGAGCATTTTTCTTTTTGGAGATTTTTTCACTTATTAAAATGATTTTTTATGCATATCATCGAAAAAATTCAGAAAAATCTGGGATTTAATGCGCTGGAAAAAATTGATCCCAATACACAGGAAACGGTCGGCCCGGACAATCCCCTGGGAAATAATGCACTGGCACAGGCAGGCATACCGGCCGTATTGTTGGGTATTTACAACCGGCTCGAAACAGATCCGACCGGAGACGTGCTGTCGCCATCGGACAATTTACTGGTTAGTATTTTTGGGAAATCCAAGGACCTCGTTTTAGCACGGATTTCTGAGTACGCCAAAAACAAAGACGTACACCGGGAACAGGAGTTAGAACATATCGCCAAAGAGTCGGTTCGGGTGATTAAAGAAGAAATAGGTACAGACGCCAGTGAAAATTCAATCAGAAATTTTGTATCTAAAAACAAACCGGAAGTGTTGCTTTATTTGCCACCCTCCCTGGAGCTGGGTAAACTGTTTGAGAACAACAACCTGGATGACAGAACGGGGAAAATGGAAGGTCCGGTCTCCAGCTTTATGCATCGAATGGAAAAATCTTTTAACACATCCAGCAGCAACTAGGAGGATGACTTGGGATAATCTGCCGGAAGGGTAGGCTGATGATTGGATGGGGACTTATGTTTTTTAAAGATCCGGTCTATCAGAAGGCCTGCCTTTTCCTTTATGCTGTCGGCATTTTTAGATACGATGCCTGCCATTCCCCACTGTATGGCTCGTCCCAGGGTCTTGCTGACAACGCCGTTCATTTTGCCAATCAATAATTTTCTCCCAAGAAATCCCGAGCCGATCCCCAGAATTACATTGATAAGATCTTCTTTATTTTCCCCTGAAAAAACAGAGCGCACTCCACTTTTAACCAGGTTGAGTGGTTTGAGATTTTCTGAAACAGTCATAAAAGTCTGCTGAATATCTTTTTCCTGAGCGGCTGCCTTTAACTCCAGAATACGAATGGCCTCCTGGAGATCTGCTGCTTTTGTAGCTTTTTTCATATTGGGACTATTTCAGCATTTTGTTGATAAAGCCGTTGGCAATGGGCGTCTTGATCCACTTGTTGCGCTGAACATACATGAGCAGCAAAACGAGGGCATAAAATCCCCCCACAATAAAGAATCCATTGTGACTGGAACCTACCAGTTTACCCAGCAGTAATGCCACAGCGATGCTGATAAATACAATAACCAGGGAAGCGATGAAAATCATCGACACCATGACAATCACAGAGGAGAGTACATCGGCCGATTTGTCGATCGTTTTTAGTTTGGTCAGCTCAATTTTAGTTTCCAGATAATCCTTTGATTTATCTATCAGCGTCTTAATGGAGTCGTTAGTAGTCATATAAAAAAATTACTCAAAGTTAACTACTTTAAAATACCCTGTACTTTATCCTGTATCTGATCGACAAAATCATTGAATTTCCCTTTTAGATCTTCCTTTAGATCCCGGCTTCCCTTTAAAAGGTTCTTACTGGTTTCTCGTCCTTTCTTCGAAGACAGGACAAGGGTTAGGACGACACCGGCTGCCAGACCGGTTAGTAAACCGGCCACAATCTTTTTTTGGGTCATTTTGATAATTATTTAGAATACAACCTCAAAAAATCAAGCCAGCGAAATTTTAATCCCAAAATTCCAGGGTTTACAACCGTTGAATGGAATAAATTTCAGGCTTCACCTCTATGAGTGAGTGGGTATGAAACTCCACGGTTCCCGGCAAAGCAGGCCCTATAAACATGGCGAAGTGCCAAAAACAGGAGGGCATGATCTTCCTATAGATATCCAAAACGATCACCAGCATGTCAACCCTTGATACCCGTCTACCCACCTGGTTGCCTTTTAAATCTACTTTTCAAGGAGCAGGAGATTTTCTACTGTTCAATATTCGGTTTTTTAAAGAAGCTTTCAAACGTCCTTTTGAATGGAAGGAGTTTTGGTTTCAGTGTTATAAGATGGGCAATAAATCGCTGCCTCTGGTACTGATTACCGCATTCATCATGGGACTGGTGCTGACACTTCAAACGCGTCCTTCGCTGGTTAATTTCGGCGCCGAAGCGCTTTTACCGGGTATGGTTTCCGTCAGCGTCATCAAAGAAATCGGACCGGTCATTACGGCGGTGATCTGCGCCGGAAAAATCGGAAGCAGAATCGGAGCGGAACTGGGATCGATGAAGGTCACCGAACAAATTGACGCCATGGAAGTATCGGCGATCAATCCCTTTCGATATCTGGTTGTTACCCGTGTACTGGCTGCAACCTTTATACTTCCCTTTCTGGTTATTTTTGCTGACACCATTTCCATTCTTTCTTCCTGGCTGGCTTACAATATCCACGGAGACATGTCGCTCACCAGTTATTTCACTGCCGCCCTGTCCAAGCTTGACTGGATAGATGTCGTCCCCTCCTGTATTAAATCCGTTTTTTTTGGAATGGCCATTGGGATCATTGGTTGTTATAAGGGTTTCAATGTGGAAGGCGGAACAGCCAGTGTCGGAACAGCTGCCAACTCTTCGGTGGTCACCGCCTCGCTCGCCATTTTTTTTATTGACATGATTACCGTTCAACTTACCGATTTGCTTTAAACATAACTGCATGGATTCAGAAGTAGTAGTCAGCATCAAAGGATTAAATAAAACTTTCCGGGAGAAAAAAGTTCTTCAAGGAATCGACCTCATCCTGCACAGGGCAGAAAATGTGGTGGTCTTGGGTAAATCGGGCTCCGGCAAATCCACCTTGATAAAATGCATGGTTGGCTTGACTGAACCGGATGAAGGAGAAATCTGCATTTTAGGAAAGGACATGGCTGATATCGACTATGAAGAACTCAACCAGCTGCGCATCCGGATGGGTTTTCTCTTTCAGAGTGGGGCCCTGTATGATTCCATGACGGTATCGGAAAACCTCGCTTTTCCTTTGCGTCACCACCATAAGGATCTCCCCAGAGAGAAAGTGGAGGAGATGATCCGGGAAGTTTTGGAAAATGTTGGGTTACCGGAGGCTGGAGATATGATGCCTTCCGAACTCTCGGGAGGCATGAGTAAACGGATCGGACTGGCAAGAACCCTGATCCTGAAACCTGAAATCATGCTCTACGACGAGCCGACTACAGGACTGGATACCGCGACCGCCATAGAAATCAACAGCCTCATCTTAGATATGCAAAGGAAATATAAGATTTCCTCGGTCATCATTACCCATGACATCCGGTGTGCAAAAATGACCGCTGATCGGGTGGTGATGATTAAGGAAGGCAGCATTGTTGCCGAAGGCAGTTTTGAGGAACTGGAGCACAACGAGGATGAGTGGATTAAATCTTTTTTTGAATAAAATAATTAAAGAATAGGATCATGAAGTCAAAAGGTTCGAATACATGGAAATTGGGCATGTTCATCGTCAGCGGAATGGTTTTGCTCGTCTTGGGATTGTTTTTTATTGGCAAACAGAAAAATCTTTTTGTTTCTGTATTCCAGTTGAAAGCCATTTTTAACAATGTGAGCGGACTCAAAGCTGGAAACAATGTCCGGTTTGGGGGTATTGCCATCGGCACCGTGGAAAGCATTCAATTGCTGACCGACACTTCCGTTTTGGTGAATATGAGTATCAAATCCGAAGTCAGGAAATTTATAAAGCAGGATGCATCGGCCAGCATTGGTTCCGACGGCTTGGTTGGTGACCGCGTCGTGATCATTTCTCCCGGGACAACCAACAAAGAAACCGTCCGGGACAACGAAGTGCTCGCTTCCCACACGCCGGTAGAAACCGAACAGATTATGGAAGGACTAAAAACTTCTGCCGACAACGCCGCCCTGATTACCCAACAATTGGCAGAAGTCGCCTACAAAGTAAATCATGGACATGGTATCATTGCCCGATTGCTAGGAGATTCAAGTCTGGGTAATAACTTAAACGCGACCATGGTCAATTTGAAAAAAGGCACGGCCGGGCTGGATGAAAATATGGAAGCTGCCAAACACAATTTCCTGCTGCGGGGTTATTTCAAAAAGAAGAAAAAAGAAGAGGATAAAAAAAATAAAGAAGCCGAGGAAAAGAAAAAACAGCCGGAAGACAGCCATGTTCCCGACAAGGAAAGCACCGATAAATCCAAAGGGTAACGGGGAATCGCTTGGGAATCAATCTCCCTTTTCCCCAATTTGGGTATTTATTTCCCCAAACACTGGGCGTTTAGGGCTAAATAAGGTAATTTAAGGGTTGAAATTTCTGGTGTTTTTTTTGTCTTTATTCAGGAAACAAAGAAAATCGCATGCTTCATCAGCTTCAGTCTCAAAAGCTACAGCATAAGATCCTTCCGCATCACATTGCTTTGCTCAACCTCCTGCACTTGGATTCACTTTCCTTGGAACAAAGGATTGAAGACGAAATCAATGAAAATCCGGCTTTGGAAGAAAATGCCAGTTCAGAAGATGACGGGTTGGATAAGTTTTCAAAAGAAACAGTCCAGGATTTTCAGAATTGGGAGGAATATGGATACGATGATATTCCAGACTACAAAACGGAATATGAAAATTATCTGCCCTCCGATAAAATGCCGGACCGACAGATTGCAGAGACCCTGGATTTCAGGGAGGAATTAAAAAAACAATATCGTTTTATAGAACGGGATCCTTCCGGATATCCGCTGGCAGATTTTATCATCGATTCGCTGGACGAAAGTGGATTTCTGACGCATAATCTGGACACGGTTGCAGAAGAGATTTCCTTTAAACAAAATATCTGGATACAGGGGGATGCCCTGGAGCCCATTTTAAAGGATATACAGGAGCTTGACCCACTGGGTTGCGGATCGAGAAATTTAGGAGAGTTTTTTTTAATACAACTCTGCAAACGATCCGGTAAGGCTCCTCATCATCAGGCAGCACTCGAACTGGTCCGGGACCATTTTGACGATCTGCACGCTTGTAACATTGAAAAAATACGTCGGGATATGAAAATGAGGGACGGACAAATGAAAGAAGTATTGCAGGTACTGGCCTCTTTGAAAACCAGGCCTTTTACTGGCTCCACCAATTCCATTCAGGTGAATAATACGGTATTCCCGGATTTTATTATTACCGTGGAGGCGGATGAAATCATGGTTACTCTGGCCAGACAACGGTCGGCTTCTCTTCACGTGAATCAGACCTGGGCAGAGACCGTCCAGCAGATGGATAATGATAAATCCACAGACCGGGGTACCCGGCAGTATATGCGCAGTAAGCTGGCTTCCGCTCAGTGGTTTATTAAAGCCATTCGCGAACGGGAAACCAATATGCTCAAAGTGATCAAGGCCATTATCCATTTCCAAACCGAATATTTTAAATACGGGGACACCATGCAACTTAAACCCATGGTCCTTAAAAATATCGCCGAGATCGTCGGATTGGATATTTCTACCGTTTCCCGCATTACCTGTAACAAATATGCGGATACCCCGTTTGGGATGATCCTGCTGAAAAATTTATTTACAGAAGGACTTTCCAACAAAGAAGGAACGGTCATCAGCAATAAAGTTATTCAGCGAATAGTAGAAGAGGTCGTACAGAAAGAAGACAAGAAAAAACCCTATACCGATCAGGAACTCACCGATATTCTATCTGGCAAAGGTTATATCGTGGCGCGCAGAACCATAGCCAAATATCGCGATCAGCTCAACATTCCAGTTGCGCAGATGAGATCTTTGTTCTTTTAACACAACACCAAAACCATTTTGAACACAAATTAGATGTTTATGAAAAAAGTTCTAGTTATAGATGATGACAGAGACATTTGTTTGTTATTGAATCGCTTTCTTTCCCGCCGGGGTTACGAGGTGATCGAAATGTATACTGGGAAAAAAGCCATCGCCTGGATGGACAACAATCAACCCAATCTGGTGATGTGTGACTACAGGCTGGGTGACATGGATGCCATGGAGATGCTCACCAGCATAAAAAATAAATATCCCGAAGTACCGGTGATTATAATTACCGGATACAGCGATATGCGTACCGCTGTAAAAGTGATGAAAATGGGAGCTTACGATTATATTACCAAACCGCTCTTGCCAGATGAAATCATCCACACCATTCAACAAGCCATCGAACACAGTGAAAACAACCATACCAAACCCTCTGCGAAGACAAAGACAGCGACCTCCGAAAAAGCCGAACCTGAAACCGTCGGTCTTACCTATTCGGGTAAGTATATTTTCGGAGACTCTGAATCCTTCAAAAAAATATTAAAACAGGTAGCCCTGGTCGCACCCACCAGTTACAGTGTCATTATATACGGAGAAACGGGCAGTGGCAAGGAATCCATTGCGGCCGAAATTCACAAAAGAAGCAAAAGAAGCAGCAAACCTTTTATAGCCATCGATTGCGGCGCTTTGTCAAAGGAGCTGGCCGCCAGTGAATTGTTTGGACATGAAAAGGGTTCATTTACAGGAGCCATGAATCAAAAAGTGGGGTGTTTTGAACTGGCCAATGGGGGAACCATTTTTCTGGACGAGGTAGCCAACCTGCCCTATGACGTGCAGGTTTCTTTACTGCGTGTCGTACAGGAAAGAAAAATGAGGAGGGTGGGAGGAACCCGGGATATTGAGCTGGACGTCAGAATCCTGATTGCCAGCAACGAACTGCTCTGGAATGCGACCCGTTCCGGTAAGTTCCGCGAAGACCTCTATCACCGGTTCAATGAATTCTCCATAGAAATTCAGCCACTGCGGGAAAGAAGGGACGACATCATGCTTTTTGCCGCGCACTTTCTGCAGACCACCAACGAAGAACTCGGTAAACAGGTGAAGGGATTTGAACCGGATGTAGAAGAAATTTTCAGAAAATATGTCTGGTATGGTAACCTGCGCGAGTTAAAGAATGTCATTAAACGCGCCACGCTCCTGACGGAAGGCGACTTTATCGAAGCCAAGACCCTGCCATTTGAAATTTCCAACTACAGCAAACTTCAGTTTGGTGACCAGCCAGTACCCGTGGGCCTGAATGGCAGTTCGCCGGCGGTGGCAGAAACCAAGACCAGTGGCAACAGCAAAATTAATTTAAGTGAGAGTTCGCTCAAGGAAGCCAGTATTGACGCAGAATATGAAATGATCCTGCAGGCACTCAAAGAATCCAATTATAATAAAAGTAAAGCGGCGCAGTTGTTGAAAATCGATAGAAAAACGCTTTACAATAAGATGACTTTGTACGAGGAAATGAAAAACCACTAGCAATGACCGATCCTTCGTTTGTACTAAACTCAAGCCCTTTCATGATCGCTGACAACACGCCTGTAAAAGTTTTAATCATCGACGACGATGAGGAGGATTTTTATCTGACCAGTCAGTATATAAAAAAAATCAGGGGAAAGGAATTCATTATAGAATGGTGTTACCGCTATGGCGAAGCACTAGAGGCGATCGTTGAATCCCGGTTTGATATCTATTTTATAGACTACTATCTGGGAGCCAAGACCGGTCTTGAGTTGATGAAGGATGCCCTGGAACAAAACTGTGAACAACCCCTGATACTGCTCACGGGTATGGGCAACCAGAAAATTGACGTGGAAGCCATGCAGGCTGGCGCCTACGACTATCTGGTCAAACTGGAACTCAATACCGAAAAGCTGGAGCGTTGTATCCGTTACTCCCTGGAAAGGGCGGCGGTATTAAAAACGCTGCGTTCCAATGAACGAAAATTCAGGAGTATTTTCGAAAGGTCCAAGGATGCTGTTTTTTTAACCGATCAGCACCTTGTATTTAAAGACGTGAACTTCATCACTTCTGAAATGCTGGGTTATTCGAGGGAGGAACTGATGAGCCTGAACCTGAATCAATTTTTTGCTCAGCCCGAACAGGCCGAACTCGTCAACAACCTGCTTCGCACCGAGGGAAATGTGGAGGATATTGAAGTAGAAATGATCAGCCGCAATAAGGAAGGACTGCAGGCCGTACTGTCCCTGTCCATGGAAATGGATGCCGATGACAACCTCTATGTCCAGGGAATCATCCATGATATCTCCAATCTGAAAAAAGCAGAAAAAGCTACCCTGCAGGCAGAGAAGCTGGGGGCAGCCAACCGCCTGGTGCGTGCCCTGGCCCATGAAGTCAGAAATCCCTTAAACAATATAAACCTCTCTGTTGAACAACTCGCGCAGGAAAACGGATCAGAAACCGGCTCCGTGTATATGGATATTATCAGCAGAAACAGCAAGAGGATAAACGACCTGATCACCGAACTTTTGTTGTCCTCGTCGATGCCTCCGGAGAACATTCGGGAAAAAAAATCTCTTCAAAATATCCTGGATGAATCCATTGCCACCATTATTGACCGCATCACGCTTAAAAAAGTAAACTGGAAAGTGATATATCCCAACGAGCCTGCCTATATCATGGCCGATCCGCTAAAATTGAAGATTGCCTTTACCAATATCATCATCAACGCGATAGAAGCCATGCACGAGAACAACGGTGAGCTGGATATTTCTGTTACCAGCCAGAATGGACACCACCTGGTATCCATCAAAGACAACGGTACGGGCATCAGCAAAGAAACCCTTCCACATTTATTTGAACCCTATTTTACGTTCAAACGCAATGGTCTGGGAATGGGTCTGGCTACCACCCTTAACATCATCCAGTCCCACAAAGCGTCCATCGATGTTCAGACCGGACTGGACCAGGGGTCGAATTTTATACTCAAATTTGAGCGTGCATGATTGGGCTTAGAGAAGGGTAGGGGAAGCTTATCGGTTTAACTTTCCTTCAGTATTTTCAGCAAAACTTTCTCGGACGGGGAAAGCTCAGCGCTTTCTTCGGTATTCTCCACTTGCGTAAGCGCCCGACAGTAGCGGGAGAAATTATTCTCCTCATACAAACGAAGGAGTCCCGGATGGACATAATATTTTTTACAAATGGCTCTGGAATTGCCCAGCTTTTTACTGACCGAATCCAGCACAGTTACAATATTTTTTTTCCTCTCTGATTCCAGTGGTTCTTCCTCGAAAGCACAAAGGGTTTCCAGGGCATGAACGGAACCGGCCCAGGTTCTAAAATCCTTGGCGCTGAAATCCTTGCCGGTTGACTTTTTAATATATTCATTGACCATACCCGATTCGATGATCCTGCGGTTGCCGTTTTCATCGTAGTATTGAAAAAGCTCTTTGCCCGGAATGTCCCGGCATTGCTCTACGGTTCTGGCCAGTTTTTTATTTTTCAGGGTAATATCGTGTTCAATTCCCTTTTTTCCCCGGAAGGAAAATCGTATGCGGTCACCCGTTATGGAAACATGTTTGTCCTTCATCGTGGTCAGTCCATAAGATCCGTATAGCTTTTCGTAATTGCTATTTCCAATGCGGATATAGGTTCTTTCCATCAGACTGATCACGGTAGCCAAAACCTTTTCCTGGTTGAGTTCCCGCATCTGGAGATCGGACTTTAGCTGAGCTCTCAATCGTGGCAATAATTTCCCAAACTCATAGAGGCGGTGAAATTTGGTTTCACTCCGGACATGCGCCCAGAGGCTGTGATAACGATATTGCTTTCTTTTTCGGATGTCCAGACCTGTTGCCTGGATATGACCATTTTCGACGAGGCAGATCCAAACATCTGTCCAAGCAGGGGGGATAGCCAGTTTTTTAATCCTTTTGAGGTGAAATGGATCTTTAAGCGTTTGATTGTCCAGGATATATGTAAATCCTTTCCCTTTCTTAAAACGGTGAATACCAGGATGATTGTCCCGGACATAGGTCAGATTGACCGCGTTTGCCGCCTTTTCATAGTCTTTGTCGGCCTTCAGCAGTTCAGCATGACTTAGGGTAAGGACCATCTCCTCCATTTTCTTATATTTTAATAAAGAGAATCTTGTGCCTACCCATATTTGAAATATCGGTATGTGATTTGAATTAAATTATTTGAAATCTGGTCTAGAACGTTTAAAACCCGGATATGGATATAAGGGATTTCAATTTTATGGATGGTAAGGCCAAAACAGAGGTCCTGACCACTGAGGGAATATACCTGGCCGAACGCAATGATGGCTGTTACCGGATCAGTTTATACCAGATCAACGACTTTTATGTGGAGATCTACTACCATAAAACCCGATTTTTTTATATCTGCATCCGCAGCTTCGAGGATGTAGCCGAACTATTCCCATATTTGGAAGATGTGGATATCTCTGAAGTCTATAAAGTCATCTATACGGTCCCTTAAAGGCCTCCCGGGTTGAGCAGCCATGATGACTTTGTGAAATTTATTCCCCAATCTAGGTCTAGGGGACTGAAAAACCCCAAGTGGAGGGATCAGGATTTTACCTGGGCTTAGGCTATAGGTATAAATAGGTAAGAAAATTTGGAACCCATACGGTATGTCGGTGCGGTTGGTCCTTTCCCAGCAAAGCGAATAAAGAAATCATGAAGCTTTCCTTTTCAGCCTCATCTCACCCTGCAATAAAATTTATGAAAAGCGGGATTCAGTAAAACAGGTGTCCTCAGCTGCTCTTACCGGCTTTCGCTGACAAGGGACTGGCGATGAATAGCCACCGCTTTGGACACCGCATTTTCCAGCTCTTCGATGTCAAAAGGTTTTTGGAGAAAAAATTCAGCGCCGGCTTCTTCGGCCAGCTCCTGAACATGATCATTGGCACTAAAGAAAATAACAGGGATGGATCGCAAACCCACATCACTTTTTATTTGGCGGGTAGCGACCACGCCACCTGAATCGGGAATCCAGTTGTCCATCAAAATCACGTCGGGTAAAAAGGATCTTACTTCCTCCAGAATATCATTGCATCTGTTTATACCGTTGACTTCATAATTTTTAGATTTCAACACAATACCACAAACTTCCAACAGGTCGGTATCATCATCAAAAATCATTACGCGTCCAGGCATATCGGTCATTGATTTGGTCAGAGCAAGCATAAAAATAGCAACAAATAAGACATTTCATACCTTTATAGGTCATATTTTAAATTGAATTCACCCTATACCATTGGCCACCCACGATACGAAATCCCTTACCCGATATACATCGCTCGATGGGTTCAAAGTCTGTATCCTTGTCCCCACCTTTAACAATGCAAAGTTCCTGGGCCGGCTTCTGGACGATCTGCTCCGATACCGGATCCCGGTTATTGTCATTGATGACGGATCAACCGATGAAACGGTCTTTATTCTGAAGCGCTTTCCGGATATATGGTTTTTATCCTTTTCCTCCAACCAGGGAAAAGGGGCCGCCCTGCAGCAAGGTTTTCGATCCGCAGTTCAAAAAGGTTATGACTATGCAATTTCCATTGATTCCGATGGCCAGCATTATGCCCACGACCTGCCGGCTTTTTTGGAATGCCTGGTAGCCAACCCCGGCTCGCTCATTGTCGGGGCGAGGAATATGAATCAGTCCTCGGTACCGGGAAAAAGCAGCTTTGGACATCGGTTTTCAAATTTCTGGTTTCAGGTAGAGACCGGTATCCGTCTTCCAGATACCCAGTCCGGTTACCGACTTTATCCCGTCCGTCGCCTTGAATCTATCCGGTTTTACACCAAGCGGTTTGAATTTGAAATTGAAGTGATCGTCCGGGCTGCCTGGAAAGGCATACCCATACGGTCGGTGCCGGTGTCGGTTTATTATCCGCCCCCAAAGGAAAGAATATCGCACTTCCGACCCATCCTGGATTTTGCACGCATCAGCATCCTCAATACTTTTCTGGTGTTCATTAGCCTGTTGTACATCAAACCCAGGGACCTCCTTCGAAAATTGTTTATAAAACAAAAATGGAAGGAAGTGTTCATAGATGAGCTCTTCGATCCGGGTCAAACGATGGCCAGAAAGTCGGCTTCGGTGGCCTTCGGAATTTTTATGGGCATCGCGCCGGTTTGGGGTTTTCAGTTGATTCTGGCAATTTTTGGGGCGGTCTTGATGCGGCTGAATAAAGGACTGGTCATCCTGTTTGCCAATATCAGTATTCCCCCCATGATCCCCCTGATTATTTATGTCAGTTACCGCTTCGGGAGTTTTTGGATGCCGGGATCGCCTCCGTCGATTTCCCTGGCCAAATCCCTGAGTTTATCGATGATCCGATATAACTTCAAACAATACCTGGCCGGCAGTATCAGTTTGGCGATTGTTGCAGGCGCTTTATCGGGACTGATCTGTTTTATTTTGCTAAAAATTTTCAGCAAAAGGCCCCGGGTCATTGTGTAGCCATGGCAAACCTAATTCTGTATATCTATCGTTATTTTGAAGCCAACCGGAAGGTATTTTTCACGGTGTTCATCGGTTTGTTTCTGGTTACAGGATATTTTGCCGTCAAAATAAAACCAGAAGAGGATATCTCTAAGATCCTGCCCCGGGACAGGCAGACGGACAAACTCAACGAAATACTGCGCAATGCCCGCTTCGCCGATAAACTGGTCCTGATGATTTCCTTAAAGGACAGCAGCCACACGGCACCCGATTCCCTGTCGGCTTTCGCCGATTCCTTTTCCCTTCGACTGCGTGATCAGTATCCCCAATTGATTCATGGGGTCGATGACCGCATCAACGACAGCCTTTTTCCGGACCTCGTCTCGGTGGTAACCGAACACCTACCCGTATTTCTGGATCCTTCAGACTACCGGTACCTGGACAGTCTTCAACAACCCGAAAAACTGAAGGCGGTTTTGGACAGAGACAAGCAAAACCTTTCTTCCCCCGCGGGTTTTGCCTTGAAATTTTTTATTGCCAAAGATCCACTGGGATTGGCCAACCCCGCAATTAAAAAAGTCCGGAATCTTCAATATGATGAAAATTTTGACTTATTTGACGGACACATCATTACCAAAGACCAGCGCTATATGGCCTTGTTTGTTCGGCCAGCCTATCCGGCCAACAACACGGGTAAAAATAACCGTCTGCTGGCGGGCATCGACCAGGTTATTGCGGAACTGCAAGAGAAAAAATTTCCTCGTGTTGATGCCGCTTATTTTGGCGCCGCAGCGGTGGCAGCGGGAAATGCTTCCCAGCTCAGGCGAGATTCGATTCTTACCCTGAGCATCACTTCTCTTTTTCTCATTGTTTTTATCAGCTGGTATTTTAAAAAGAAAAGAGCGCCTTTTTTTATCCTCCTGCCCGTTTTGCTGGGCGCCTTGTTCTCTTTGAGTATCCTCTATTGGATCAAAGGAACCATTTCGGTGATCGCGCTGGCTGCCGGTTCCATTGTCCTTGGAATCGCCATCAATTATTCGTTGCATGTATACAATCATTTTCGTCACCGCAGGGACATGCGGGAAGTATTAAATGACCTGACATTTCCACTCACCATTGGCAGCTTCACAACCATCGGCGGTTTTTTCTGCCTCCAGTTTGTGCGCTCCGAAATATTAAAAGACCTTGGACTCTTCGCTGCCTTCAGTCTGATTGGTGCCTCTCTGAGTTCCCTGATTTTTCTACCCCATTTAATCTCCCGCCCGCAAACGGTTAGAAAAGCCAGCGAATCGACCGAACGCGATTCCTGGATCCTGCGGCTGGCCGTTTCTCATCCGGAAAAAAACAAATGGCTGGTGGGGGTGATATTTTTACTCACTGTCGTATTTGCGTTTTTTGTCAACCGGGTAGGATTCGATCAGGACATGATGCATTTAAACTACATGCCGGAGCCTCTGAAAAAAGCAGAATCGACGCTCAACAGGATCAATGCTTACGGTCTGCGTTCCCTGTACTTGGTGACGGAAGGAAAAAGCCTGGAGGATGTATTGAGAAAACAGGAACTTGTCGACGAAAAAATTACGAGCCTCTACCAGAATAAATTAATTAAGAAATATACGGGTGTATTTCAATTGCTCATTTCCGACTCCCTTCAAAGGGAAAGGATTCGGTACTGGCATGCCTACTGGAATTTGGAAAAACAGAACAATCTGCTCAGCAAAACCAGAATCATCGCCGATTCCCTGGGTTTCCGAACATCCCTGGAGGATTCAGCCCGTGCGATGGTTACAAAAAATTACGAGCCGCTGGACAGTGGAGAAACCCATTTTCTTAGAACTGCTTTTGCCAATGACTATATCCTGGAAAATCCCAAACAAGTTTCACTGATCAGCTTGCTGCAGGTAGCACCGGCGGATAAAAAAATTGTTTTTGATTCCTTTGGCCAATTTCCTGCTGTGACCATCACCGATAAACAATACCTGACTTCCAAACTGCTGGATGTAGTGACGGCCGATTTCAATCAGATCGGATGGATGGTGTCGATCCTGGTATTCGGCGTATTGTTATTGACCTACGGGCGGATCGAACTGGCCCTGGTCTCCTTTATTCCCATGATCATCGCCTTTGTCTGGATTCTGGGAATCATGGGGCTGGCCGGATTGCAATTCAACATTGTAAATATTATTTTATCGGCGCTCATATTCGGATTGGGAGATGACTACAGTTTATTTATTATGGACGGTTTGTTGCAGGAATATAAAACAGGGAAAAAAAACCTATCCAGTTATAAATCTTCTATTGTCCTTTCGGCCATCACCACCCTGGCCGGCCTCGGCGTCCTGATTTTTGCCAAACATCCCGCCCTTCGATCGATTGCCCTGATCTCCATCACCGGAATACTCAGTGTGGTATTGGTCGCACAAGTCCTTATCCCTTTTTTCTTTCGTTTTTTGATCACCGGACGGGTGAGCAAGGGGCGTTTCCCCTGGACAGCATTCGGACTCTGCAAATCTATTTTTTCGTTGAGCTATTTTGCCTTCGGCAGTGTGGTGGTCACAATCATCGGTTTATTCCTGGTGAAGTGGAATCCTTTTGCCAAAACCCGGACCAAAAACTTTTATCACCGCCTGGTTTCTTCCTATACCTGGTCGGTCTTATATATTATGGGAAATGTGAAAAAGAAAATCATCAATCCACGCAAGGAAGATTTTTCAAGACCGGTTGTGCTCATTGCCAATCACCAATCGTTTTTGGATATTCTCATCATGACCATGCTTTATCCCAAAGTGGTTCTGCTCACCAACAATTGGGTTTGGAATTCACCCCTGTTCGGCAAACTGGTACAAATGGCAGGTTATTATCCGGTTTCCCGGGGAATTGAAAACAGTACGGGTTACCTGGAGGAACAGGTAAAAGCCGGATATTCCATTGCTGTTTTCCCGGAAGGAACCCGCTCCGCCGATGAACAGATCCGGAGATTTCACAAAGGCGCTTTTTTTATTGCGGAAAAATTGAGGCTTGACATCCTGCCCGTCCTGATTCACGGCACTGGATATACCATGTCCAAGGGTGATTTTCTACTCAAGGACGGTTACATCGCCATAGAATATCTTCCGCGGGTGAAAACGGGAGACTTTTTTTTCGGGGTGGATTATTCAGAAAGGGCAAAATATATGGGACAGTATTTCAGAAGGGAATATGCCCGGCTTAAAAAACAGGAGGAGGGGCCGCGTTATTTCCGCGAGCAGCTCATCTACAATTATATTTACAAAGGCCCCATACTGGAATGGTACCTACGGGTGAAAATTCGGCTGGAAAAGGATTACCGGGTTTTTCATGAACATATTCCACTCAAGGGCAGGATACTGGATATCGGATGCGGCTATGGTTTCATGAGTTATATGCTGCAAATGCTGGCTCCCGGTCGGGATATCATCGGATATGACCACGATGAAGAAAAAATTGAAACGGCCAGTCATTGTTTCAGTAAAAACGGAAATATTCATTTTCTGCAGGCGGACATCCGAAACCTTCAACCCAGGCCAGCCGATGCCATCATTCTCTCAGACGTACTGCATTATCTTACACCCGACCAGCAGGATCACCTGATGCATGGATGCATGGATGCGCTGCGCCCCGGAGGTGTTTTGCTCATCCGGGATGGAGACCGGGATATGGATAAGAAACACCAGGCGACCCGGTTCAGCGAATTCTTGTCTACCCGGTTTTTTGCGTTCAATAAAACGAGCGGAAAAAAAATGCATTTTTTGTCCGGGAAAAATATCAGGGAACTGGCCAGGAGTCACCACCTGGACTGCCAGACGGTGGATCCGTCTGAGTGGACCTCCAACCTTCTTTTTGTCATCACACATCCGGTAAAAAGTCATGAAAAAGTTTGATGTACTGATCATAGGAACCGGAATGGGGGGCCTTGTCTGCGGAAATATCCTGAGCCGGGAAGGGTATTCTGTTTGTATGATTGAAAAAAATAAACAGATCGGCGGTTGCCTTCAGATCTATGTCCGCAATAAAGTCATTTTTGATTCCGGCGTCCATTATTTGGGCGCGCTGGACAAGGGGCAAAACCTGTATCAGATCTTCAAATGGCTGGGACTAACCGACAAACTCCGTTTGGAAAAAATGGATTCCTCTTTTGACCGGATACTTTTGGAGGGAGATGAAAAAGAATACGCCATCATGCAGGGTTATGGTGCATTCGAACAGGAAATGATCCGCAATTTCCCCCGGGAAAAAAAAGCCATTCAGAAATATATTGAGACCATCCGCCAGATCTGTGACCGTTTTCCTTTGTACCGGCTCAAATTAGAAGGAAGGGCGGATGAAAAGGAAAAGGCCATGCAGTTTTCCGCAAAAAAATTTATAGAATCCCTTACGGAAGATCTCACCCTGCGCGCTGTCCTGGCGGGCAACAATATGCTCTATGCTGGTGCCGGAGATACCACACCGTTTTATATCCACGCCCTGACGGTGAACAGTTATATAGAGAGTGCCTGGCGGGTGATGGATGGCGGCTCCCAGATTGCAAAAATTATGGCAAAGAATATATCCTCAGCCGGTGGCGTCCTGATCAGAAACCGGGAGGTGAAGAACCTGCTGATGGAAGGAGACCGAGTCCATGCCGTCCGGTTGCAAGACGGTTCTTTGGTGCAGGCCGAACAATTTATATCCAATACATCACCGGCCAATACCTACCGGATGACCGACTCCCCTCTGATCCGGCCGGTTACCAGAAAAAGAATGGAAGAAATGGCGACAACCGTGTCCTCCTTTACGTTGAATATTGTTTTTAAGAAAAATCATTTCCCTTATTTTAAACACAACTATTACTATCATAAAACAGGATCGGTCTGGGAAATGGATTTGTATGATGAAAAGAATTGGCCACTCGGTTATGCGATGTATCTTTCGCCGTCAGCAAAAAATGATTTTGCTTCCGGGATGACTATTTTTGCATATATGCGCTATGAAGAGGTGCAAGGCTGGGCAGAAAGTTTCAATACGGTTTCCTCCAAACAACACCGCGGCACCGCGTACGATCTTTTCAAAAAAAGAAAAGAAGAACAACTGCTCAACCGGGTGGAAGAAAAATTTCCAGCAATACGAAATGCGATTTTGCATACCTATTCTTCCACCCCCCTGACCTTCCGCGACTATATCGGAAACGAGGATGGAAATCTCTATGGTACAGTGAAGGATTTCAACAATCCACTCGGTACCCTGATTTCTCCTAAAACCCGGATACCGAATTTATTTCTTACCGGACAATACCTGAACCTTCATGGCATCCTGGGTACAGCCATCAGCGGAATGATAACCGCCATGGCCGTAACTGGAAAAGATGACTTTGTTGAAAAAATGAGAAATGCCTAGAAAAAACAGATTTTGGCGCAGACTGGCCCGCATAGGTGCGGTGATCGGCGTGCTTCTTTTAGCCGGGTTTATCTATATATCCATCGTTTCCAAAACCACTCCACCTAAAATTGCCGATAAAACAGCGCTCGGTTGGCAACGGGTTCAGTCCAGTCCCGGATTATATACCCTAAAAAATAACTGGTTTAGAAAAAGCAAATCCGGATTGTTCGAACTCTACGTGGAAGGCGAGCCCTTTGATCGGGGCGTGGTCAACGGAAAATTAACCCAGGAGCTGATCCAGCTGCAGGAAGATTATTTCAGTGATCAAATTAACCGCCTGGTGCCTTCCAAATTCTACCTTCATTTTTTGAAATATGTCGTAGGATGGTTTAACCGGGACCTGGATAAACATGTTACCGAAGAAGACAAAGAAGAAATTTACGGCATTTCTCTTTCTGCCTCAAACAAGTACAATTATATCGGTAGCAATTATCAGCGGATACTCAACTATCATGCGGCCCACGACATCGGTCATGCCTTGCAGAACCTTGCGCTGGTGGGCTGTACCTCTTTTGGTACCTGGGGATCCAGATCTGAAAATGGGGAGATGATAATTGGAAGGAATTTTGATTTCTATGTAGGCGATCATTTTGCAGAGAATAAAATTGTGTCGTTTGAAAATCCAGCCGAGGGATTTAAGTTTATGTCGGTCACTTGGGGTGGATTTATTGGCGTGGTATCTGGTATGAATGAAAAGGGACTAACCGTTACCATCAATGCCGCCAAGTCGGATATTCCATCCGGGTCGGCAACACCCGTATCCCTGGTTGCGCGGGAAATTCTTCAGTATGCTGAAAATATCCAACAGGCTATGGAGATTGCGAAAAAAAGAAAAATGTTCGTGTCAGAATCTTTTTTGATCGCTTCAGCAGCCGACGGGAAAGCCGTTATTATTGAAAAAACACCCGATTCAATCGGCTTGTATGATCCGGGAAAAAATGAAATCATTTGTGCCAATCATTTTCAAAGTCCCGAGCTGGTCAATTCCCGATCCAACCGGATTCAAATGCGTCAGAGTGCTTCCGACTATCGTTATCAGCGGGTCCAAGAATTACTGTCGGCTACCAAAATAAATACCGTTTCCCAGACGGTGAAAATCTTAAGGGATCACAAAGGCCTGGACAATGCAGATATCGGGCTGGGCAACGAGAAATCTATCAATCAGTTCATTGCCCACCATTCCATTATTTTTGAACCGCAAAAAAGGCGGGTGTGGGTATCCACAGAACCCTGGCAGCTTGGTCAGTTCGTTTGTTATGACCTGGATAAGGTATTTTCGTTGGCCGGTATGAAAACCAACCAGGAGATATCCGACAGCAGTTTAAATCTGCCGGCAGACTCTTTTTTACTGACCGACCGTTATGCTTTGTTTTTAAAATTTCGGCAACTTAAAAAAGAGATGATGGAAGGAATCGACGTAAATCCCGACAGCCTGATTGCGAGCAATCCTTCTTATTATCAGACTTACCAGCTGGCCGGAAATGAAATGTTTAAGAAAAAAAACTATGGCCAAGCCTTGCTCTACTACGAGCAGGCGCTGTCCAAGGAAGTGGCTACTAAGAATGAGGAAAATCAGATTCACTTACAGATAACCCAGTGTCGGGATAAACTTCATCAATAGACGGCTATGATATTGGGTACGGGTATAGACATCATCGAGGTAGACCGGATCGCTGAGCGGGTGGGCAGGGATTCAGGTTTTCGGGAAATGGTTTTTTCCCTCCATGAAATAGGATATTGCGAACCGAAGGCCGCCCGCTACGAGCATTATGCGGCGCGTTTTGCTGCCAAGGAAGCTTTTCTCAAAGCCGTGGGCAGGGGATGGGATCGTGGTTTAATGCTGCATGAAATCGAGGTGGTCAATCAGGACAATGGCAAGCCGGAGATGCGCATATCGGGCCAAACACTTCTAACACTGGCTCCTTTGGGTATACGGTCCATACATGTCAGCCTTTCACATTTAAAATCTTTTGCCACCGCGGTGGTCATTCTTGAATCATGAACCCTTCTGCCGATAAGATTTTTTCAAGCCCTGAGCAAATCCGGGTCATACAGGAGAAAAAACTGTGTGAACTCATGGCCTACCTCCAGGCGCATTCCCCCTATTATCAAAAAGTCTTTAAGGAACATCGAGTGAGGGCCCAAGAAATTCGAAGAAAAGAAGATCTGCTGAAACTGCCGACCACCGATAAGGAAGACCTGCAAGCCCACAACGATGCTTTTCTTTGTGTTCCCCGCTCCCGGATCATTGAATACACTTCTACTTCCGGAACGCTGGGTACGCCGGTAACGATCGCCCTGACAGAAAATGACCTGAAAAGATTGGCGTTGAATGAATGGGGTTCCTTCACTTGTGCAGGATGTACACCCGCCGATACTTTTCAACTGATGCTGACCCTGGACCGCCAGTTTATGGCCGGCATGGCCTATTATGCCGGTATACGCATGCTGGGCGCCTCCTTGATCCGGGTCGGACCCGGTGTTCCTTCCCTTCAGTGGGAAACGATTTTTCGTCTTAAACCCACGGTACTGGTCGGTGTTCCATCTTTTATTGTAAAACTGATTCAATATGCCCAAGATCATGGCATCGATCCGGGAGCTTCCAGTGTCCGCAAGGCCATCTGCATCGGAGAGAACATTCGACAGACCGATTTTTCTTTGAATCGGCTGGGCAAAAAAATCACAGAGAGCTGGAACCTGGAACTATTTTCTACTTATGCTTCGACTGAAATGCAGACAGCTTTTACTGAATGTGAAGCCCGGAATGGAGGACATCTCCAACCGGAATTGCTGATCGTAGAGTTGCTCAGCGAAGACAACCGGCCAGTAGCAAAAGGGGAGCCCGGAGAAGTGACCATTACCACTTTGGGGGTAGAGGGGATGCCCCTGTTGCGATACAAAACCGGCGATCTTTGCATTGCTATGGAAGAAACCTGTTCCTGTGGACGGGAAACACTGAGGTTGTCCCCCGTGATCGGAAGAAAAAAACAGATGATCAAATTCAAGGGGACTACGCTGTTCGCACCGGCGTTGTTTGATTTACTCTCTGGTATGGAAGATATCTCTGATTTCGTAGCCGAGGTCTATTCCAATGAAATAGGGACGGATGAAGTTCTGCTGCACCTTTTTCCGACCAGGTATTCGGAGGAATCAGATCACCGTATCCGGGCTTATTTACAGGCAAAACTTCGGGTGACCCCACAAATTCATTATGTAGATGCAACGGAATTGCAAAGACTGCAGTTTCCGGATTCCGGAAGAAAAGCAATAAAATTCATTGATAAAAGGAATTCAGTACTGGGTTAGCGACGAAGGATTTATTTAGAAATTTCTTAAATCAGGATAATGAGCAAAAGGTTAAATCTCCCATTTTTGTTTTTTTTACTGGGATACCTGCCGGTCTGTTGTATGGGTGCCGATCTGGATATCCGGCAGGCTCCAACCGATACCGCGGCCAATGGAATAAACCGCCAGGTTTTTTACCAGGCCATGGAAGGAAACAACCGGATGCTGGTGGATTCCGAGCTCGTGTACTCGCGCAAAGACGCCACGGGAAATCTCGGGGCTTTTACTGGTGCACTGATCATGAAAAAAGCCGGCCTGGGCGGATCGGCTTCGACCAAACTTCATTTGTTCAAACAAGGTCATCAAATGCTCGAAGCGGCAATTGAGCAGGAACCGGACAATACCGAATACCGTTTCCTTCGTCTGATGATCCAGGAAAATGCACCCGGATTTCTGGGCTACAAAAATGATCTGGAAAAAGATAGTGCCTATATCAGAAAAACTTATAAATCACTACCCAGTGAGGTTCAGCAGGCTATCCTGCGTTACAATAAAAAATCGAAAGTATTAAAGCTTGATCTTTCTTAACTTCGAGCATAACATGGGCAAAAAAGTTCTGGCGATATTTTATTCGCAATCCGGCCAATTAGAAGAAATTATAGATCAATTTACATCGCCTTTTCAGGGGTCGGGATTCACCGTCGAAAAGCTTCGCATTTATCCAGAACAAGCTTATCCGTTTCCCTGGTCCGGCAAGTCATTTTTTGGCGTCATGCCCGACTGTGTTCTGCAGGTACCCCGTCCGCTACAGCCCTTTCATTTTAAGGAATCCCGATACGATTTAATCATTCTTGGTTACCAGGCTTGGTTTCTTTCTCCCAGTATTCCTTCCAATAGCTTACTGGCCGATCCCCGGTTTAAGGAGTTGGCAAAAAATACACCCATCATTACGATCACCGGCGCCAGAAATATGTGGCTGAGCGCCATGGAGAAAATAAAACCCGTTTTAAAATCCATGGATGCTCCGCTGGTAGGCAATATTGCACTGGTGGACCGGCACCACAACCTGGTAAGTTTTGTAACAATTTTTTATTGGATGTTCAAGGCAAAAAAAGAGCGCTTATGGAATATGTTCCCGGTACCGGGCGTCTCCGAAGACGACATCATGAAAACTAAAAGCTACGGAGAAATAGCGATTCCCTATCTTGAAAGAGGGAACTGGCAAGGATTTCAGGAAGAAATGGTTAAACAGGGAGCGGTTCCGGTAAAGTATGCGTTGATGTTTATTGAGAGCAAGGCCCGAAAGATTTTTAAGGTGTGGGCAGGCATCATTTCCAAGCGCAAAAAAAAAGATGCCTGGCTTGTTGCATTCAAATATTATCTTTTAATTGCGCTATTTATTGCGGCCCCCATCATCCTGACAGTTGATGCGATTTTTTTCAAACCCTTCCTGTCCGGGCGTATCAAAAGGCAAAAACAATATTATTCAGGCGTGAACTAATCAGGAAATGCAGATGGAGTTTAACGAGGTTTACATCACCAGGACAGCGACATATTTCCCCAACGAACCGGTTTCCAATGAGGAGATGGAGGAGTTTCTCGGATATATCAATAAAAGCCCTTCCAAATCCAGGCGTATTGTGCTGCGCAACAACGGAATCAAAACCCGTTATTATGCCCTGACAAAAGAAGGAAAATCTACCCACACCAATGCGGAAATGACGGCCGAAGCGATCCGCAAAATGCTGGACAACGATCCGGTGCGGATAAAACAGATTGACCTGCTGGTTTGCGGAACCTCTTCACCCGATCAGATCATGCCATCCCATGCCGTGATGGTGCATGGGGAACTGCCAGAAGCGGGGGCCATTGAAGTGGTTTCTCCTTCCGGTGTTTGCTGCGCCGGTATGCACGCCCTGAAGTATGCATATATGTCTGTAAAAATCGGAGATGCACACCAAGCCGTTGCGACCGGATCAGAGCGGTTTTCAGCTTCACTTAAATCAGAGTTATTTGAGGATGAAGCGAAGAAACTCAAAGAATTAGAAGATAATCCATATATAGGTTTTGAAAAAGAATTCCTCCGTTGGATGTTATCCGATGGGGCTTCTTCCTTTCTGCTGTCCAACAGGAAAAATGAGACAGGGTTTAGCTTAAAAATTGAGTGGATCGAAGGGGTTTCCTATGCCCATGAAATGGAAGCCTGTATGTACATGGGCGGAAATAAACTGGAGACCGGCAAATTAAAAAGCTACCTGGATTATACACCGGAAGAGGTGTTGGCCCAATCGATCATGAGTATCAAGCAGGACGTAAAATTGTTAAGCGAAAATATCGTACCTCTGGGTGGGATCAAGCTTTCCAAACTGTTTAAGGAAAAGGGGCTCGATCCGGCTGACGTGGACTATTTTCTGCCGCATATGTCCAGCGAATTTTTCCGTTCCAAGATCTATGAGCAGTTACAGAAGAATGGCACACCGATTCCCTATGATAAATGGGTGATCAATCTATATTCTCTGGGAAATGTGGGCGCTGGATCCGTGTATTTTATGGTGGATGAAGTCTTCAAAAGCAAAGACTTAAAAAAAGGCCAGAAGATTTTGTTGTTGGTACCTGAAAGTTCTCGCTTTTCCTACATGTATGCTTTGTTAACGGTTTGTTAGTTGACTCAAGCCTAAAGCCTCTCTCATGAAAAAAGAAGAAATCCCGCAGGATCTGGGAGCACTGGGGAAAATCACCGGAGAGGTTTGTTATGTGGTGGATGAATCGGGAAAATATACCACCGTGCTCAGCAACGGCTGGGAGGTCAAGTCCTCGGCCCTGGATGTAGCCTGGAAAGATGTCGAACAACGTATTGCAGCTGCCGCGGAGAAAGTAAAAAACAGGGAAGCGAGTCCGATCCTGTTTTTCATGGAATTGCGTGTAATGGATATCGGTATCGTGGCGGCTTATACCGGATTTTGGAAATGGCAGGTAAAAAAGCACCTGAAATATCCGGTCTTTGAAAAGCTTTCGGATGCCAAACTCACCCGATATGCAGCACTGTTTGAAGTATCGCTGGAAGAATTAAAAACAATGAAGGTACATGAAGGTTGATTTTCAGCATACCCAGGCAGCGCACTGTGAAAATGGCGTCACGACCAGTCTGCTCCGCCACCACGGTGTAAATCAGATTACAGAACCCCTGGCATTCGGCATTGGATCGGGTCTTTTCTTTATTTACATTCCTTTCATGAAAATCAACAATGGTCCGGCCATCGCATTCCGCACGCAGCCCGGGTTGATTTTTAACAGGACCTGTAAGGCGCTGGGGATCCCGGTGGAGAGAAAAAAATTCAGTTCACCCGAGCAGGCGGAAAAAATACTGCTTCAGTGTCTGGCCGAAGGGCGTCCCGTCGGTTGCCAGGTGGGAGTATACTATCTCACTTATTTTCCGAAAGAATACCGTTTTCATTTTAATGCCCACAATATTATTGTATTTGGTAAGGAAGAAGACCAGTACCTGATCAGTGATCCGGTGATGGAAATGGCCACTTCCCTGAGCAGTTATGAATTGCAGCGGGTGCGTTTTGCCAAAGGTGCTTTTGCTCCAAGGGGGCAATTGTATTACCCCAAAGAAAAGCGGGAGGTTACCACAGAACAAATGAAAAAAGCCATCCGCAGTGGAATCAAGAGAAATATCCGGGACATGCTTCATATTCCTGGGCCGATTGCCGGAATCAACGGTATCCGTTTTACCGCCAAACGCATCAGCAAGTGGCGCGATAAACTTGGACCGAAAAAAGCGGGCAGTTACCTAGCGCAACTGGTCCGTATGCAGGAAGAAATCGGCACGGGTGGAGGTGGCTTCCGGTTCATTTACGCTGCCTTTCTACAAGAAGCCTATGCTTATCATCCCCTGGAGGAGCTCGTTGATATTTCAAAACAGTTTACCCAAGCCGGTGATATCTGGCGGTCAGCCGCTGTGCAGGCAGCCGGTATTTACAAAGGAAGGATTGGCAGCCAAGCAGATTTTGATCAAATGCGGGACTATCTTTTTGCTGCCGCCGAAGTGGAAAAAAATGCATTTCAGGCCCTTTCAAAAATAAAGTGGCCGGCATGAACCATCCTGCCATAAAAATCCAGGGGCTGTCTTTTCAATACCCCCAGCAGGAGGGACTTTATTTCAGAAATTTTAACTTACAAATCGGAGCGGGAGAAAGATTCGGCTTGTTCGGTCCCAATGGTGCGGGTAAAACCACCCTCATGAACCTGATGGCGGGCTTGCTATCCTATGAAGAAGGAAGTATCCAACTGCTTGGTCAGGAAATCAGAAATCATCCAAAATCAACCAATCGGAAATTCGGATTTGTTCCACAGGATTTTTCTTTTTACCCAGAACTCAGCCCGCGCGATAACCTGGCATTTTATGGAGCCTGGTACGGGCTCACCAAAAAGCATATCCAAAAAAGGTCAGCGGAACTGCTGGAAATCCTGGGACTCACGACTGTAGCAGACAAGGAACTCCGCAGTTTTTCCGGCGGCATGAAGCGACGCTTCAATCTGGCCATTGGTGTCATCCATGAGCCGGAGGTTTTGTTTTTAGACGAGCCAACGGTAGGGGTCGACGTGCAGTCACGCCATGCAATCATTCACTACCTCAAGGAACTAAACAACAAAGGGGCAACCCTGATTTATACCTCTCATCAGTTGGAGGAAGCAGCGGGGCTGTGTACTACCGTCGCCCTGATGGATGATGGTAAGATCATCGCGCAAGACCGCCTGGACGAATTGCTGGTCAAACATGGTCACGAAGGCATGGAAGCCTTGTTTCTGGATCTCACGGGCAAAAGTTTTCGGGACTGATATGCATATACTTAAAGCAACCATAGTCAAGGATCTGAAAATTCTCCGCCGCGACCGAGTAGGTCTCACGATGATGTTTTTCATGCCCATCCTCCTGGTGATGGTCATCACCAGTGTACAGAACAGTACATTCGAACTGGTCAACAACAACAAGATCTCTCTAGTTATCTCAAACCGGGACCGGGGACCTCTGGGTAAAACGCTGACGGCAGGCATTGGCAAAATCGGAATGTTCAATATCCAGGAAGCCGATTCGATTCAAACAGAAGACAATATCTCAACTGAGATGCACAACCGCAATGCGTTGGTTGTCCTGCTCATTCCCTCCGGATTCAGTTCCTATATTCAACACAAAGCCGACGATATTGCTACCCGGGCGCTCAGCGACCCCGATTCCATACAGCCGGCACAGGTTACGCCCGCCCCTTTGCCAGACTCCCTGAAAATGTATTATCATCCTGTCATGCAGCCTGCTTTCAGGCAATCCATCCAGGGCGCTCTGGAAAGCGCTGTTCAGGTGATTCAGGGCGAAACCATCGTCAAGAAACTGTACCAGACCGTAAACCAGCGAGAAGTGCCGGCCGATTTGGAAAAACAAATTCTCTTATCTCGGCAGCCGATTTCAGAAATCCCCGTATCCCGCAGTGGTACCCGGTTTGTACCCAATGCATCCCAGCACAATGTTCCGGCATGGACCATTTTTGCAATGTTTTTTATTGTCACCTCACTGGGCGGAAGCATTGTAAGGGAGAAAAACAGCGGAAGTTTTATTCGTCTAAAAACCCTTCCTGCCAGTTATCTGTATGCGCTGTTTTCCAAGCAGATTGTTTATTTGATGGTAACCATGTCACAGGCCATTGTGATTTTTGCGATCGGGAATAAAATTTTCCCGTTCCTGGGGTTGCCGGCCTTGAATATTCCCGAAGAATGGATTGGGTTATTTTGTGTCACCTTCGCTTGCGGATATTGCGCCGTCAGTTACGCCATTGCGGTGGGGGTTTTTGCCAAAACCGGGGAACAATCCAATGGATTCGGAGTTATTTCTATTTTAATCATGGCCGCACTGGGCGGCTTACTGGTTCCATCCTTTGCCATGCCTGCCCACCTGCAGAATATAATCCAAATCTCCCCTTTACATTGGGCATTGGAGGCGTATTATAGCTTGTTTCTAGAAGGGGGAAAACTAAGAGACATTTGGATGAATATTCTATCTTTAGTGGGTATAGCCGTTCTATTCCAGCTCATTACCTTGTATCAATTGAAGAAGAAAAATTTAATATAGAAAGATGGAAACAGCAGAGTTAAAGTTGCAAGTGAAGCAGCAAATCATCAAATTTCTGAATCTGACCACCGTTAAACCGGAAGACATCAAAGATGATGAACCCTTGTTCGGAGAAGGTTTAGGATTGGATTCCATTGATTCGATTGAGCTGATCGTTTTATTATCCCGCGAATATGGCATCAATATCCAGGATCCGAAAGAAGGCAGGAAAATCCTAACGGACATCAATACCATGGTGGCCTATATAGAAAAAAATAGAACCAAGTAAATCCCTTTCATTGAGCAGGATTGTCATAACAGGCATGGGGTTGATCAGTGCCATTGGGGATTCCATGGAACAAAATAGATTGGCTCTTCAACAGGAGCGCAGTGGCATAGGGGATATTCAATATTACCAGACAGCCTACGCGGGCAGACTTCCTTCCGCGGAAGTGAAAATATCTACCGAGCGCCTCAATAAAAAAATTTTCGGAACGCCCCTGGCTTCCATCACGCGCACTTCTTTGCTGGCTTTGTATGCAGTGGAAGAAGCTATCCAGGATAGTCACTTATCAAAACAAGAACTGATTTCCGCAGAAACCGCGCTGGTGGGGGCTACGACAGTAGGGGGCATGTGCCTGACCGATGAGTTATATCACGACGCGCTTGCCAAAGAAAATGGAACGTCCTATTTGATGTCCTATGACTATGCATCCATAAGCCTAGCTATCCAGGAGCGATATGGGATCGGTGGAGAAATCAGCACCATCAATACGGCCTGCTCATCTTCGGCCAACGCCATTTTATACGGGGCCCGGCTTATTCGTCATGGGTTTGCCAAACGCGCGATTGTAGGTGGGGCAGAAAGTCTGGCAAAATTTACCATCAATGGCTTCAATGCGTTGAATATACTTTCTTCTCAACCCTGCGCACCCTTTGACAGAGATCGCAAAGGACTTAATCTGGGAGAGGGAGCTGCTTTCCTGGTGCTCGAAAGAGAAGAGGATTGCAGGGATAAACGAAAGTATGCCTACCTGTCTGGTTTTGGAAACCGCAACGATGCTTATCATCCCTCCTCTAATTCTCCCGACGGCGAAGGACCCTACCTGTCCATGAAAGCAGCCTTAGAGAATAGTGGGCTAGCCGCTGAAGAGATCAGTTATATCAATGCACATGGAACCGGTACCGAAAACAATGATGAAACCGAAAGCCGAGCCATGCTGCGTTTGTTTGACCAAACACCTGCATTTTCTTCCACCAAGTCGTTTACCGGTCATACGCTGGGAGCAGCCGGCGCCATTGAAGCTGTCTACTCCATAATGAATATTTTTCACCAGGAAGTCTATCCCTCCCTTTCATTTCGACACCCTATCCCGGAGACAGGACTGATTCCGGTGTTGCATTTTGCCAAACAGGAAATACGCCATGTGATGTCCAACTCGTTTGGATTCGGTGGCAATTGCAGTACACTGATTTTTTTCAAAAATATAGTGCATGGTTTATTTTCATGAATCTGTTTGTATTTCACCACAAAAAAGTTTTCCTGACATGGATCTCTCTGAAGTCAGGGAATCGGAAAACAACCTGCTCGATGTCATCGAACCGAACTATCCGGGCATCCCCGCCGGTGCGAAAAGAAGGATGGGGAAATCGGTGAGAATGGCTGTAGGCGCAGCGTTACCCCTGCTGGAAAAATATCCACTTCCGGATGGAATCATTATCGCGACCGCCAATGGTGGGATGGAAGACTGTATCAAATTCTTAAACCAAATCCTGGAATATAAGGAGGGGTTGCTGACTCCTGCAAATTTTGTGCAAAGCACTTCCAATGCCGCAGCCGGGCAGATTGCCATGGTTACAAAGAATCACCAATACAATACGACCCATGTACACCGGGGTTTGGCTTTCGAAAATGCTTTGATGGATGTAGTGATGTTGATCGAGGAGAATAAAGACGCCGGATACCTTTTGGGAAGCACCGACGAAATTTCACCCTATAACTACAACATCGACCGCCTTGCCGGATGGTATGCCAATGAATACATCGCGAACCGGAATTTGTACCATTCAAAAGCAAAGGGGACGATTGCAGGAGAAGGCACTTTTATGGTATGGGTGAACGGGGAAGCCCAGGGTGCTTCTGCTAGACTCGTAGCCATAAAAACCTTGCATGGCGAAGATGTTTCATCCCTACAGGAGACACTGAAGAGATTTCTGTCAGAAAATATTTCATCAGGACAGATGCCGGATATATTGATTACAGGCGAAAATGGAGATGAAAGACAACAACCATATTTTGATGCCGTCGAATCTACCATGGATGCCAGGGTAACGGTGGCACGCTTCAAACACCTTAGCGGGGAATATTGTACCGCGTCTTCTTTTGCCCTCTGGCTTTCCATTCAAATTATCCAATCCGGAACATTACCTGCCGTTCTTATAAAAAAAAGAGGATCATCCAATGCCTCTAGACAGATTCTTATTTATAATAATTACCGGGGTTTGCAACATTCCTTTATGTTGGTTTCTGCGCCATAGAAGGCTGACCCCATTTGCGAAACCCGCTTTCAAAACTCTTTGTGGTGTCGTCGTCCGATAAAAAACCAGATGATGGGCGCACTGAGTATGGCAAGAATAGCATAAAAAACTGCAAACCGGTTTTCAGCAGACCCTATCAGGGTATTGCAAAGGGCAATGACAAAAACCAAAAGGGGCGAGATAAATAACAGAACAAGTCCTTTTTTTTGAAACGGAATTTTAAAAGGCCGGTCTTGATCCGCAATGGTTTTGCGCAGGCGGAAAAGTGCAATAAACTCTAGGGAGATGCCGGCCGTGTACAAACAAATATCCATGATAAAAAGGTCAGCCAGCGGACGCAGTACCAAGACGCTGACGATACAGGCGCATCCGATAATAGAAACATAAGGCGTTTGAAACTTCTTATGGACCTTGGTAAACAATCTCGGCAGCAGTCGGTCTTTTCCCATCACGGCAGGAACCCTAGAAACAGACAGCATGACCGCGCAGAAAATGCCCAGCATGCTGGCCATTCCCCCTAAGGAAAGCATTCCGCCCAAGGAATGACCTCCGATCAGCAAACCCAGATAAGGAATGCCCTTTTCGCCAAATTCCTGTCCTGAGATACCTGTATGCAGTACCAGATAGGTAAAGGAAAGATAGAATAAATAGACTGCCGAAAAAGCGAGCAACATGGCCATCAGGTAGGAGCGTACCGGGCGCTGCACCTCGCCAGCATAAGTTGTCGCATTGTCCCATCCGATACAATTCCACATGATCGTGAAAAGAGCCAGTCCAAGCGAATTCATTCCTGTATTTGGGTGATGGGCACCAAAAACAGGGTGCAAAAACCCCATGAAATATAAAATCACAAAGGGAATCATGACCGCCACTGTTAAAAACAATGCGGTTTTACCGACCAGGACGATGCCCCGGATATTGAGTGCTGCCACCAGCCAAATCATGGCAATACATACGGGTACTTTATATAAGGCAACCTGTGGAAAAAAAAAGGCTGCATATTCGACAAATAAGACGGGATAGATGGCAAGATCCACAAAGGAGTAGAGCCAGGTCCAGCAACCCTCCATAAAAGCCCATTTGATCCCGAGTCCGCGTTTGACCCATTCATAGTAACCTCCTTCGACCGGCATGATACTGTTCAATTCCAGCACCACGAGAATCAGCGGAACATCCCAAAGAAGGGGTGTAATCATCAGCAGAGGAATGGCATAAATGCCTGCAAATCCGATCAACGGTTCGATGCCGTAGGGACCCCCTGAAACCGTAAAAAAAATAACAGCAGCCAGGGGCAGCACACTGATTTTACCTGCGATTTGGGGGACTTGGGTGCTACCAGATTTCATCCACGACAAAATGTGAGCAACAATACAACAAAAATCAGGGGCGGCACAGGGATAAGACAGGTTTTTTGCTCATTTTTTTTGCTTATATTTGCCGCCCCTTGGCGGTCGAAATGCCAACGGATAAAGGAAAGGCCCCGTAGCTCAATTGAATAGAGCATTTGACTACGGATCAAAAGGTTTCAGGTTTGAATCCTGACGGGGTCACAAGCCTATAGCGGGTTTCAGCGAAAAACTGGAACCCGTTTTTAATTTTTGGTGCATCAGCCATGGCTTCGACAAGTTTCCCGTTTCCAATGAAAGTTAAGACAGCTTAATTCCGATTCCTGATTATCTCCCAGCTGGTTTTTATGTTCTATGTTTTTTTGGACCGATTATACCATGGAGTTTTTCGGAATTTGTGATGTGCGTTCTGCAGGTGTTTGAGGTCGCACCCAGGAATGATCATAAGGACGAAAACATTTGTTATTATTCATTTCTTGTATCGTAACTGTATTGTTCATATAACCTGCCAGACTTTTGAACGCAGCCGGGTTTTCCTTTTGCAATACCAGGAGACAGGCATTGGCTCCTGCTTTTGCTGCTATAGGAACTCCGCCGCCAAGTTCAGCCCAGTGTCCGCCCAGTATCAGGTTTTTTACTGGTGTTTTATAATGAGAAATTTTGTTCTTCATGTTTTTTCTACCGGGACGCGCACCCATCATCGTGCCATTTTTATTACCTGTATAACGCCAATGCGTAACTGGAGTAGCCACTTCGTAGAACAAAATATGGGACCGCAATGTCGGTGCTAGTTTTTCTTCTACACGTTGGATCAATATATCGGCCACTTCTTTTTTCAATTTCTTGTAAGCTTCTCCTCGAACTCTTATGCCCGAAATATCCAAATGCGTTTCCCATTCATTTTTATAGGCCATACTGCTAGGCATATATAAAGTGAGCGTACCCTGATTTTCGGGCGCCAGTGATTTGTCCCGCATGGAAGGCGCTAAAATGCTGATTTCTGATCGCATCGGATCTCCTCCGCTTTGATCTATGAAAGACTGATGTTCATCCACTAAGTGGATGAGCTCCTCATTGAAACCCAAAGACTCAGCCGTACAATCCAGCGCGAGGGAAACTGTGATAGAGGAACTGTACAGATCAGCATCTTTGAGTTTCTTTTTCAGCGTAGCCGGGATAGCATTAGCAGGTAACATTTTCTCGTAAAGTGTTTCTATATCGCAGGCAGCAATAATGTATTTACTATTGATGTGGTGCAGATTACCACTGTGTTCGAACGATAGCCCTGCAGCTTGTCCGTTCTCGACATAAATCTGCTTCACCTGACATTGCAATCCAATGGGATTTTTATAGAACTCGATCACATACTGAAGCCACTGCGTAATTACTTGACTTCCCCCTTTAGGTGGACTTTGGAAGTCATGGAAATAGGACCACCCGATGGGGATCAAACAGCCTAAAAGTTCCTGTTCGCCTGAAAATATCTGTTGGAGTTGGTCGTCTTTAAAAAACCGATTCAACCCTTTTTTGAGACCCTTTTCCCCAGAATAGGACAGATAGGGTATGAAAGGAATGGCGAATTCAAGCATTCGCATTTTATTTTTCAATTTTTGGAAAAGTGACATCGTTTCTTCGGAACGAAAAACCCGGTTATAATTTTTAAAAGATCTTCCGATTTGTCTGGCTTTCAAGAATAATTTCTCGATACCCCTTCTTTCCTTAGGGAAATCAAGGATCAACTGGTCGCGCATTTCATTCGGATTACTGGTCAGCAGGTAATCAAAATCTTCTCCCTTATATCGACGGATCCTATGTTGCTCCACTGCCTGGGGATGGTCGCTGCCAATAGCCATAAACAGCTTTTCCAGTATGCCGCCGGCACCGTATTGATTTAGCCAGTGTATGGCAGTATCAAAAACAAAGCGTTTTCTGCAAAACCCGGCTAGATAGCCACCCACATGGGGTTCTTTCTCCAACACACAAACCGCCAATCCTGCCTTACTCAGCAGCGCGGCGGCAGTTAAACCACCGACACCGGCACCTATCACGACAACGTCATAAGAATCTTTGAAATGAGATCGAAGCATTCCAGTAATTTACTTAAATCTTGTGTTATTAAATAAAAAAACTATTGTTCTTGGAAAGGGTTATTTTACTATATGACGTATGTGCAAGACAATATGAATGAAGAAAAGATAACACAAATTGTCAATGATTTCCTTCATGAAGAATTCGAAGTGGACAGAACGAAGCTCCTGCCTTCGGCCGACCTGAAGTCCACCCTAGATCTTGATAGTCTTGATTATATTGATTTGGTCGTGGTGATGGAAAAAAACCTGCATATTAAAATGGATTCTGCAGACCTGGTAGATATTCATAGTATTCAGGATTTGTATAATTATGTGATTGCTAAATCTAAATAGAGCCCAAGATTTGATATACCCGTTATTGGTAGTGCTATCAGCGCCTAATCTAATGCCTATTTACCCGGCTATACAGTCCGATAATTGCTACTTGTTAACTTTTCAAAAGTAAACACGATTATGTTGAATTAGGAACATTCGGTTATACCACCTATCCGTTGGATTTCAGGGGGACTATCCCCAAATTGACCCTGTAAAAACTTATGTTTTTCATTTGCCCGAAACCAGCATAAATGCCATTTCGGTGATTTTTCCATGCTTTTATCAGCTTAAAAACAGGGGCTGTCGGTGCATTTTGCTATTTGGACGCAGTTTATAACGCGTACGTCTCATTTGCAAAAAATCTTTGTTTTACCGGTATATTTTTGTGGTGTCAATGAAAAATACAAATTATCCATTTATAAAAATTTATACCATGAAAAAGAGAATCTCCATCCTGATTGCTTCTGTAATCCTACTTTTTGCCACAACTTTTGCCAGGGCTAGTGACGGCAAAGTGCCTGAGAATGTAAAAACCAAGTTTGTTCATGAATTTTTCTTCGCCAACAATGTGAATTGGGAAAATACGGAGGGTTATTATAAAGCCAGCTTTAACGCATTCGACAAAACCTTATTCGCTTATTATACCGATGACGCAGATTTTATTGGGGTCGCTGTCAACATACTTTCCAGTGAACTACCCCGTTCTTTGGAAACAGAATTGAAGACAGAAAATAAGGATTTTTGGATCACCGGATTATTCAAAGTAGTAACCGACAACAAAACAAGTTATTTTGCTGAACTACAAAATGCTGATCAAATTGTTCTACTGAAATCCGATGACAGCGCAGGCTGGTCATTCTATAAAAAGATTAAGAAAGATTAAAACTGTTTTGACAACATATGAGCACAACCAGGTTGATCCAACCTGGTTTTTTCATTTCCTTTTGCTCCGTTAACTTTAGGTAATAATGCATTAATTTATTCTATATGGTACAACCACTTTGGAAGGGAATCTATCCTGCCTTGTTGACCCCATTCAAACCGGACGACTCCATCGATTTCGACATGTTTCAGTTGAATCTGGATGTTCAGCTCGATGCCGGCATCGACGGCTTAGTCCTGGGAGGTTCCCTGGGAGAAGCCAGTACCTTGTTACGGGCAGAAGTGATGGAATTGTTGCGATTTGCCGTCAAAAACAGGAAACGTGCCGTACCGGTCATTGTCAATATTGCTGAGCAAGCCACCCGGGAGGCTATTTCTTTGGCTGGAGAAGCCGAGAAAAATGGCGCCGATGGTTTGATGCTGCTTCCTCCTTTGAAATATAAGGCTGATGAGCGGGAGACAGTCGAATACTTTAGGCGGATCGCATCCAGCACGAGCCTGCCCATCATGCTCTATAACAACCCGGTGGATTATAAGATTGAGATTACGATTAAAATGTTTGAAGCACTCGCCGAAACCAAAAATATCCAAGCAGTGAAGGAATCCACCCGGGATGTTTCGAACGTAACACGCATGAAGAATCGTTTTTCAGATCGGTTTAAAATCCTTTGCGGGGTAGATACCCTTGCATTGGAGGAACTTGCGCTGGGCGCTGATGGATGGGTCGCCGGTTTGGTGGATGCTTTTCCTGCGGAAACGGTCACCGTTTTTCGTTTGATGAAATCAGGGAGATATGCGGAGGCTTTGCAGATTTATCGGTGGTTTCTTCCCCTTCTTGAACTGGATATCCAGCCTAAACTCGTTCAATATATCAAGCTGGCAGCTTCTCAGACGGGTATCGGATCTGAGCAGGTTAGGGCTCCCCGGCTCACATTGGATGGAGAAGAGAGAAAACGCATACTCACGGTAATCCGTCAGGCCATGGAAACAAGACCTGACCTCACAGAATATTTGAATACACCAAAAAAACAACATGCTGAGCGGGTATAACCGAATCGGAAATACAGAAAGCGGGGAGGGCAGCTCCACTTTGGAAGTTTTTAGTACCATTGGTCAGAAAAATTTACCCGAAAAATTTTTTATTGCGACCCGGGAAGAAATGGAAGGCGCCATCAGCAAAGCTGAAAAAGCTTTTGCTGTTTATAAGGACATGCCTTCTGCAGAAAAGGCACGCTTCTTAGACGCCATTGCAGAAGAGATTCTTGCCTTAGGTGATGAATTGATTGAGCGGGCCATGCTCGAATCGGGGCTGCCTGAATCCAGACTCCGGTCTGAGCGCGGACGAACTACTGGACAGTTAAATTTATTTGCCGAGCTTCTCCGGGAAGGTTCCTGGGTAGAAGCCGTCATCGATACGGGTAAACCGGAACGCAAACCTTTGCCTCAGGCCGATTTGCGAAAAATGTTGGTTCCTCTGGGTCCGGTAGCCATATTTGGAGCTAGTAATTTTCCATTTGCTTTTTCAACCGCAGGCGGTGATACGGCTTCAGCGCTCGCTGCAGGTAATCCGGTCATTGTTAAAGCGCATGAATCTCATTTGGGTACCAACGAATTGGTGGCTTCTGCCATCATTCGAGCAGCAGAAAAAACGGGCATGCCGGACGGCGTATTTTCTTTTTTGGTGGGGAGGGGACCGATTACTGGTTTGCAGCTGGTCAAACACCCGAGCATTAAAGCCATTGGATTCACCGGTTCCTATACGGCAGGAATGGCCATTTACCGGGCGGCAGTTAACGATCGAAAAGTTCCAATTCCCGTATTCGCGGAAATGAGCAGTATCAACCCGGTGTTAATCCTTCCTTCCAAACTGGAAAAAGAATCGGAAGCCCTGTCTTCCCAACTGGTAGCATCCATTACGCTCGGGGCCGGGCAATTTTGCACTAATCCGGGTTTGATTTTTCTAATCTCCGATAAATTTTCCGACCGCTTCCTGAAATCCCTAACGCAGAAAATGGCTGAATCTTCACCAGCCGTTATGCTCAATGAATCGGTCTGCCGCAATTACTATAGAACCAGACAAGCGACTGCTCATCAGAAAGGAGTCATAAAATTGTGGAAAGGAGAGGACCTTCAGGCCGAATACAAAGCTTCTTCGACACTCCTGCAAGTCGATGCTCGTGATTTCATTGTCAACCCGGAACTCCAATCCGAAATATTCGGCCCCGCTTCCCTGGTGGTGAAATGTGGGAATGAACAGGAACTCACCGAGGCGTTGCAATCACTGCATGGCCAGCTGACGGCTACTGTGATCGGAGAATCGAATGAAATAAAAAAATTTAAAAACTGTTTAGATATTCTGGCCAGTAAAGTCGGACGGATTGTATTCAACGGTGTTCCAACCGGTGTGGAAGTCTGTTATGCCATGGTTCACGGCGGTCCCTTCCCCGCCACCACAGATGCCAGAAGCACTTCGGTGGGCGCAGATGCCATCAAACGATTTACGCGACCAATTTGTTTTCAGGACTGCCCGCCTTTGTTGATCCCTGAGGCATTAAAAAATGAAAATCCTTTGAAGATCATGCGCAGGGTAAATGGACAGTTCACCCAATTGCCCATATGACCTGCCTGAAAAAATCAACAGGAAATTTCTAGCCTATGCCGCCTGTTAATAATTTTTTTTGCATTGATGCCCACACCTGCGGAAATCCTGTGAGGTTGATCGCCGAAGGTGGTCCGATTTTAACGGGCAGAACGATGAGTGAAAAACGGCAGCACTTCTTAAAAGAATTTGACTGGATCCGCAAAGGGCTCATGTTCGAACCCCGTGGACATGACATGATGAGTGGAAGTATTTTATATCCTTCAATGGATCCTTCCTGCGACACGGCTGTTTTATTTATCGAAACCAGTGGCTGCCTTCCAATGTGCGGGCATGGTACCATCGGCACGATTACAATTGGAATTGAAGAAGGATTGATTCATCCAAAAACGCCGGGCATGGTCGTCTTGGAAACGCCAGCGGGAATCATACCGGTCCGATATCATCAGGAAGGAAATAAGGTAAAATCTGTTAAGCTGACAAACGTCGCCTCCTATCTGGCAGCTACAGACTTAACGGTTGAATGTCCAGACCTGGGTGAACTGACGCTCGACGTTTCATATGGTGGAAATTTTTACGCCATCATTGATGTTCAAAAAAACTTCAAAGGATTGGAACACCATGCGGCCGATCAGCTCATCTCCTGGTCAAGAGCACTGCGCAAACGGATAAACGAGCAATTTGAATTCATCCATCCGGAGAATCCAACCATCCATGGCTGTTCCCATATTTTATGGACAGGAGCGGTGATGAACAAGAATTCAACGGCCAGAAATGCGGTATGTTATGGTGATAAGGCAATCGATCGCAGCCCTTGTGGCACGGGAACTTCGGCAAGAATGGCCCAATGGTATACCCGAGGCATATTAAAAAAGGGGGACCGGTTTATCCATGAAAGCATCATTGGTTCTACTTTTACCGGTACCATCGAAGAGGAAACAACCGTAGCCGGAAGGCCCGCCATCCGGCCCGGTATTGAAGGCTGGGCGAGGGTATATGGTCACAATACCATCACCATCGATGAAATGGATGACCCCTATGCCTTGGGTTTCCAGGTTTTGTAAATATGACCATCTTCTGGAGAATTAATAGCATAATCATGAAGGCTGTTGTTGTTGGTGGTGGAATTATTGGATTGTGTTCTGCCTATTACCTGCAGCAAAGCGGATGGGAGGTGACCGTATTGGATAGAGATGATCTTTCTGATAATTGCTCCTTTGGAAATGCCGGTATGATCGTACCGAGCCATTTTACACCGCTGGCTTCGCCAGGTATCATCGCACAGGGAATTCGCTGGATGTTTGACAGTAAGAGTCCATTTTATGTGAGACCTGCGTTGAGCCTCCCTTTGGCAAAATGGGGTTTACAGTTTATTCGCCATGCGAATCAAAAAAATGTGGAGCAAGGCGCACCTTATTTAAGGGACCTGAGCCTGCTCAGTTACCATTTATACCAAGAGTTGGCCAATCAACCGGGATTCCAGTTTGCCTTTGAACAAAAAGGAATTCTGATGTATTTTAAAACTGCGCGCACGGAGGATGAGGAATCGCATCTGGCAGTCAAAGCCCGCTCCCTGGGTTTGGATGCGGAGCTGATCTCCCCCGATCAGATCAAGGTACTGGAACCTGGTTTACAAATGGACATACTGGGTGCTGTACATTATCGCTGTGATGCGCACCTTTATCCCCCTGCGCTCATGCAACAGCTGATGAAAACGTTTATTAAAAAGGGGGGCAGGATACGAACCCACTGTCCCATCACCCATATCCAGACCCAGAACAGTCAAATTAAAAAACTGTCGACAGACAAAGAAGATTTCCATGCCGATCTGTTTGTACTCTCGGCAGGAGCTTGGATGTCAACATTGGCAAAAATGGCTGGCATTTCAATCCCCCTGATGCCTGGAAAGGGATATTCGATTACGGAGAAAAACCCTGCCTTCAAATTGAATATTCCCGCCATTCTCTGTGAGGCCCGGGTTGCGATCACTCCCATGAATGGATACATGCGCTATGGGGGAACCATGGAAATTGCTTCAGTTAACAACCGGATCCATCGCAAAAGAGTAGAAGGCATCATCGAATCTATTCCTAAATATTTCCCCAATCTTTCCCTTAAAATGCCGGATACCAAAGACATTTGGTTTGGATTTCGACCTTGCTCTCCCGACGGCCTGCCTTACATTGGTTTCAGCAGAAAACTGAAGAATCTGATCTTTGCCGGTGGTCATTCTATGATGGGTTTGGGTTTAGGCCCTGCAACCGGTCGGGTCGTGTCCGATCTGGCCAACGGCCATCCGCTGCCAGTAGGGATTGATGCTTTTAATCCAGAAAGGTTCTCCTGAAATTTCTTTTACCGGAAAAATACTGAGGTTTACCGCCTTTGGCCCTTTATTGACCTATCATCATTTGAAAACCGGAAACCACGCAGCTATTTTTACCCGAAATACAACAAGTATGAGAAAATTATTTTCGCCCTTATATAAGATGTGCAGTTATTTTATCCGCGTTTCGTTTTATAAAAACCCTTTTTTGGTTGAATAATCGTTAAATCCTGACGAAAAAATTCATAAATAAACGAACTTTGCTGACTTATGGAAAAAGAAAAGAATGCTGCTGTTCCTTTTACTGACTATCAAAAATTTGCGATACTGATCTTAGCGATCACGATGTTCACCGTAGTACTTGATTTTATGGTGATGTCTCCGCTCGGGGATATACTCATGAAATCCCTGAATATCAAACCAGCTCATTTTGGATTGGCAGTGTCGGCTTATGCGTTCAGTGCAGGAATTTCTGGATTGCTGACAGCGGGATTTGCAGATCGCTATGATCGAAAAAAACTATTGCTGTTTTTTTATTCTGGATTTATAATTGGAACGATTCTCTGTGGTCTGGCAGATTCTTATCCTTTACTGGTAGGGGCTCGGATCATCACTGGATTGTTTGGTGGAGTCATCGGATCTATTTCGATGGCTATCGTAGCGGATCTTTTTGATTTGCAACATCGTGGACGGGTTATGGGTTTCATGCAAATGGGTTTTGGTGCAAGCCAAGTGCTGGGGATTCCTATTGGCTTGTTTTTAGCAAATAAATGGGGCTGGCACGCGCCTTTTTTATGGGTGGCTGCCATGGCGATCACAGTAGCCATTTTGATTTCTTTTAAAATCAAACCCCTAACTAAACATTTGGGAATACAACAGGATCATTCAGCCATTAAACATCTCCTCAATACACTGGGAAAAAAAGATTATCGGATAGGATTTACTGCGACTGGTTTGTTGTCGATCGGCGGATTTATGATGATGCCGTTCGCATCAGCGTTTGCCATTAATAATTTACATGTGACCCAGAAGCAACTACCGATTCTTTTTATGGTGGCAGGCATCAGTTCGCTGATAATCATGCCGTTGATCGGAAAACTCAGTGACAAAACCGATAAATTTAGAATTTTTGTGATTGCATCGGTATGGACGGCCATTATGGTGGTTATATATACCAATCTTCCGGTTACCCCTTTGGTTGTGGTCGTCGCATTGAATGTATTGATGATGGCTGGGATCCTGGGCAGGATGGTACCCAGCAGCGCACTGATCACTGCGGTGCCCGTATTACAGGACCGGGGTGCATTCATGAGCATAAATTCATCGCTTCAGCAAATCGCCGGCGGCATTGCCGCAGCTGTGGCTGGAATGATTGTGGTTCAAAAAACCAAATTTGGTCCTCTCGAACACTACAACACGGTGGGTTATATCATTGTCTGCATTTCAGCAATCAGCGTATTTCTTTTGTCGCGGGTCAGCAAATTGATTAAGAGTAAAACGAAGGAAGACGCCAGAAAAAAAGCGCAACCAGCGGTTGCCCTGGAAGTATAAGACAATGGAACTACCTCTTTGTGTTGAACAGAGGGGTCGTTCATCATTAAATATTTCGGTTATCGCCTTCCCCCTCTGGCTGCTCCTCCGGAGGCTGGTCGCGAAGCGGGTGCTGCCGGTTTACTGGACTGGAAATTGTTTGCGCGCATATTGCCTCGGTCCCTGATTTGCTGTTGCTGATTCAACCGGTTGATTTCTGCCTGATTGTTTTGAGGCACATTTTGCCAGCTATTGCCCGATCTTTCCTGCCAGCCATTTCCAGATTTCTGGAAAACATTGCCCTGTCTATCCGTTATCACACTCGGATTGACCGGCTGCGTGGACGGCAGCCGATTGCTGGGACTACCGGTCGAGGGCCGAGTAACCGGTTGGGTTGACGGCAATTTGTTGTTCGACCCACCGCCTGTTGTGGGTCTGGTTGCAGGCTGTGTGGACGGCATGGGTCGCACCCGGTCACTGGTGCTAACACCTTTGTTGTTTCGATAGATGTTGTTGTTGATGGTGACATTATTATTTCCTCCCCGGTAATAAGGAGTAGCTACGGGTGGTCTATAACCAGGTCTGGGATAATAGGGCGGACGATAATAAGGAGGATAACCCGGACGATGGTAATAGGGAGGACGGTACATCGGTGGTCCCCAATAGCCACCATGATAACCTCCACCATAATAACTGAAATGAAACCATCCGGCACTGTAGTGAAATCCTACGCTCCATCCATAATAGGGATTGTACCGCATACTAAACCCATAAGTTACAGGACGGGGATAGTAGTAAGGTCCATACCAAGGATTGTAATAATATCCTGTACCATATATTACTGTTCCGCCATACACATAGGTCCCCATATAACCAGGAGTATACCCTACGTATACATATTGCGGTGTCGTTTCATAGATATAAACATATTTTACATTGTAAACCGGAACCGCAGCGGGAATTTTATTTACTTCTGCAGGTCTTGTCGTAGAAACCGTCCAGGGACCTTTGGCACTTGTGCTTTCATACCAGATTCCGTTATCCACACAGTAATACTTACCCCCTGACAGAAGCACCGTTGAACTGGTGTTGATGGCATATTGTATATTGGTCCCATCGATTGCTTTGAACTGAGGATCTCCATTGTATTCCACTTTGGTGGTCGAAGTGGCACGATCCACTTTTGCCGTCTGGGGAATCTGTGCATCCATTACCGCATCCTGTGCCTGATCGGTTCCCGCTACACTGGCCAGGACATCATCTTTGGGAGAATTCTCCGGAATTTTAGCAAAATCCGCAGGAAGTTTATCGGAAGCGCGATAAGACCATGGACCTTTCAGACTGGCAGAGGTATACCATCTTCCGGATAGCAATACATAGTATTGCTGGTCGCCGGTATTCATAAAAATATCATTGTTCGTATTGGTCATGTAAAGTAAAGTCGTGCCTTTAATGGCAGCAAAATCGGGTTCCCCGTTGGACTGAATCAGTTCAGCCGGTTCTGTACTGACGATGATTTCCGGAATAATATTGGCTTCACTGTCTGAAGCGACCTTGACGTTTTGTTTGGTTTCATTTTCTTTAATGGCATTGTTTAATTTATCCAGCACCTTCGGAATGGACTTTACAAATTTCCACGGACCAGCAATCGCCTGGGAGGTATACCATTTTCCACTTCCGTACAAATAATACAGATCCTTTACCTTGGCTATCGTAAAAGGCGTGTTCAAAACCAATTCAACGCCCATTTCCTGGTTTTCTTTAAGTTTTGGATCTCCTTCGATCAGGACAAGGGTCGCCGGTTTACTTGAGTAAATAATTTTAGGAGGAGTGGTGGATAGACTCTGGGATTCATCATTGGTACTCCGGCCATCGGCTTCGATGGAGGCCTCCATTTGGTCGAGTGATAGAACCATATCCCATTTGGGAATTTCTTTTTCAATCAGTGATTTTAATTTATCAACATTCGATTGGTTGGAATCGCCGGCGAATTTTATTTCGTTTACTTTAATTCTTATTAAGGTAGCAGTTCGGTTATTCCGGTCCGTTTGCAACATTGCCGTTATCCACAGCGCCCCGAATACGGGATCGGAAGTCCCGTTGACCAATACGGAAAAAGCTCCCCGTGTTTTGATCGTATCGCCCTGATAGTATTCTATCTGAGGTTGATAAATTTTAATGGTTGCGTTTGGTCCGGAAATTTGTTTGGGCCACTGTTGAGGAGCCTGCGAAAAACTTGAATGTGAAAGGATAACAAGCAAAACAACTAAAAATAAATTACGCATAGGAGCTTTATAATCGTGATAAAACAGGAGTCATCTTTATTCAAATAAACATCTCATTATCAGGAAAAAGATGGTTCAAATATCACGATAAATTTACGTTCAATTCAACCGGAAATCAAGAATTGATCATACATTTATCTGAAAATTGGTTTGTCCGGGATTGACCTGCGGTATAGCACATAAATTTATCAGCACTGGATTTGTCTCTGTAAGTTTTCAATACTAATCAATAACCACACAACATGAAAAAGACAATCATTTTTTGCAGTTTTCTAGTCGCCCTATGCCTGACTGTAACTGCCCAATCCAACAAAACGACTTTAAGTCTTCAGGTTTCCAGTGCCGCCGCCGCCAATCGGGCACAACTTGCCAATTATGTCTGGAGCCGAACCGTTCAGGTTTTTGTTGGTGGTGAATTAAAAACCACCATTGTGAGTTCCATTGCCGTAGGGCAAGATGGTAAAGTAGTTACTACCGCTACCACGTCCACCCCTTCATCCAAACTTCCAGGTGGAATCCGGGGAGATATCGCCAGAAAAAAAATAGCTGATTTAAAAACCTATATCGACGATGCGATTTCGGTTGGCATGGGTTATTTATTCCTGAACAAGGGTCAAATGGTCAATTTCTTTGATGCGGCCGGAATTTCCCAGTCGGGAAATGTGATCAATGTTTCGGGAAGCAGTGTATTAAAACCGAATGATCAACTGACCTTGGTGGTTACCAAAGGTACTTTGGCTTATGTAAGTCAGAATTTTAAATCCACGGTGACCAATGGAGACGCCATATCTGGTACTATCAACTACAAGACCTTTCAAAATGGCCTCACAGCCATAAACAACGGGGAATTTGACTTGCCGGCAAAGAATATGAAACTCATAATTTCGAATGCCAATTATGCTAAAAAACTGCAATAAGTTTTATCCATCTTTTGGAAGCCCTGTATAGTCAGGGCTTTTTATTTGCCATTTGCTGTTGCTGATACTTTTTTGATTTGAAATAAAAATCCAGCTGTAGACCGATGGCATTCAGGGGGGCAACATATTGTTTGTTTTGGAACTGGTGCAAAAAGTATAATTCAAAGTCCATTGTTTTCAAAATCTTGACGACAGAACCAAAACAAAGTCGGAATCTATCTTGGGTATGGTCGTTTAAATAAAAAAAGTATTCCCCATAGGTATAAACATCAAAGGTCAGGTAGGCTGTCTGTAAATTCTTGACGAATTTTACCCGTGGCCGGTATGTTGGCTGAAATACGCTGTTCACAAAGCGCCAATCCAATCGGTTTCTGGTTTGAAGGATGATGGTAGCCGGAAGAAAGAAGTTGTTATTGGATTCTGTGGTGATGGTATTGACTACTTTAGTTTTTTCATATGGAGGCGCATCGGAATAGGAATACCCAACCCTAAACCACCAAAAATAACCGCTGGAAGTATCATTTAATTCCGGATTCAATTTTCCTCTTAGCCAGGGTAGTGCAAAATAGTCAATGAAGGCCCCTGCCGTACCGTCGGTATATTCGGAATTGGCCCGGGTGCTAGAAATCAATCCGTAAAGCCTGAACCGCTCGTTTATCCTGTAATAAGCCTCTACCTCCGGCCAAATCTGTTTCTGTGTGGAATCCTGCGCCGATACCGTCTTGGTGTTCGTCAGTACAGCGACCAGGACTAAAATTTTGAGTAAGTGGTTCTTCATTCCCATGAATATTTTTCGGAAGCACTTCCGGTAGCTGGTAATAGGTTAAAATCAAATTTACCTGAATATTCATGATAAATAGATGGGAGTGAATGGCATATTCTAAATTTCCTTAAATTTGTTTACCGACTAATCCCGTTCAAAATCCGATATCATTAGTACTGCTTCATTAATTTTGAAAGGAAATCTAATCCATTAGCACGCGAATACCAATCAATACCATTCACTTCACACTTATCAAAACAACTATGATTATGAAAAAAGTCATCCACTTGTCAGCGGCCGTTTTAGTTTCTTTGGTTTTGTTAACTTCTTGCGGTCCCACACTGACCGTAACCAATGACTATGATCATACGGCCAACTTCAGCCAGTTTCATACCTTTAAAATCGTAAAACTGGAACAACAATATCAGGCACTCAGCCAGTTTAACCAAACTCGGGTGATTAATGCGGTACAAGCTCAGATGATCGCCAAGGGCTTTACACCTTCAGAAACTCCCGATTTGCTGGTAAATATTACCAGTGTTTTAAAAAATGAAAAAGAGCTGGTTTCGAACTCCTATGGATACGGGGGTGGATACAGGCCTTATGCCTGGGGAGGTGGAAACATGTCCACTACTACCAGTGTGCAGAATTATGTAGCCGGATCGTTGATCATTGAAGTGGCCAACGCATCCACCAATAAATTACTTTGGGAAGGAATCGGGAATCAGGACATTAATTCTCCATCCAGTGATCCGGACAAAACCGTACCGGCCGCTGTTCAAAAAATTATGGCGAGTTTCCCTCCCGGTATGACGCAAACAAAATAATTTAGATCATTTGAATTCAAATAAAAAAAGGGGAGTAGGCTCCCCTTTTTTATTTATTATTTCATTCACAATTGCTTATAGCTTCTTTATAGCCTGAATCCTACGATAAAAAGCAAGGCAATCGTGGCATTTTCATAACCTGAAGAATAGTAGCCCTTAAATTCTGCGGCATAAGAGATCCTTTCTTTCTGCACAAAACGATATCCAACGGTGGCTTGGAAATCTGAATAAGACCAGGTGGTCGCATTGTGGTTTGTATTCAAACCGGAGGCGGATACTTTATTAAAAGTAATGGATTGCCCCATGCCCCAGTCGGCATAGAATTTCTTTGAAAATTTCATAGAAACGACGAACATAATGGGAACAGATGTATTGGTAACATTTGCCTGTGTAACCTGTCCGCTGGAATTGGAAACCGTATCGGAAACAGAGTACAAACGGTAGTAGCCGGTTTCAATGCCAAGGCTCAACAGTGAATGCCGGGGTTCCCACATAAACCTCACCGAGGCGGCATATTGAAACGGTTTAACATTCTTGCTGAAAAGTTGGAGGTTATTGAAAAAATAGCTGGGACCCACACCTGCGTATACAGCAAATTTTCGATAAGTATCCGTTTGTTCATTCTGGGCCATGGCATGACCAAATAAAAAACAAAACGAAATTGCTGTCAGTAATTTATGAATTCGCATGGTATGTTGTTATGGGCGAAAAGGTGAATTATAGTTATTTCGTGGTATAAAAATCATATACTACGTAGGCCGGATAGTCAGATATGAAGCCGTCGAACTGGCCATTTTGGAGATAATTCGCAATCAGTCCCTTGTCATCTAAGGTCCAACTGATCACTTTAATCCCTTGAGCATGTGCCTGAGCGACATCGCTTAGCAAAAGACCTCTGGAATATCGCGGCCCCCACCTGGTACATCCGTTGTCGATCACATCCTGATAGGTGAGTTCGCACATTGTTTTTAAACTCGTATCCGCGCGATAAGCCGGGTAGGATTGAAATTCCTGAATGACGGTTTTAGACGGCATATCTGCATAAATAATCACATTGCGGTGGACATCTTTGGCATGTTGTTGAGCGGCCAGCACAATAGGCTGTAGGGCTTGGAAAATGCTATCATCCCCTTTAATATCCATCCAGAAATAAGTCATGGTGGTGGAATCGATAAAATCTGACAGACAACCCTGCAGCGATGCAATTCTCTGACCATCGACCAGCTGAATATAATCTTCAAGAAAATCAAATTTATACTGATCATAGTTTCCTGAGATCGGACTTTTCATAGTCAAGCGGATATCGATGTTCCCGTCATGCATCATGATCGGCACCTTATCCAGCGTGAGCTGTACATCAAACTCTAGTCCATTGACCCCGTAATCCTCATCATTCAAAACCCCCAAAATAGAATTTTCAGCAAAGGGTGGGTTGGAAACCGTCTGAACACCGTGATGGGAATAGATTTCAAAATGAGCGGTATCCGCATACGGAGAAAAATGTTTGGAGAATGAAAGACTGATCGGGTTGTACACATTATCTCCCTTACTGATATTGCCGTTGAGGGTAAGGGTGCTGATATCACCAGTAGCCAAAAATGCAAGGGCTTCGGCTTTGGGAACGGAAAAATTAACCAGACCCTGATTGGGAATCTGGGAATATCTCCAGAATCCCGAAAATTTCAGTGAACTGTCCGTGGGATCCAAGCCATATTTGAGGATCATGAAAATCCCATCCTGATTGCTAAAAAAAGAAACACGGTATTTAGATGCCTTACAGACAAAATTGGTCCCAAAATCCGTGCTGCCGGTAGAAAGGCTATAGATTCCCTCCATTTTCTTCATCGAAGCGGTGGGCAAAGTAATCACATCTCCAATGGTCACGGTCGGTTGGTACAGAAATCCATTTTTAGAACAGGAGATGAAAAGAAGAAAAAGAAAACTGTACCGATATAAATTTTTCAAAAGCATAATAGTTTTTTTAGACAGTTAAAGGATTAACCCAACCTGGAATTCAGGCATCCAATATCTTTTCCCGTTTACCGGAAATGCAGGCCAGGCAATGATGTGATACTGTACATAATCCATTTTAAGTCCCAGCGTCAAAGCCCTGTTTTTATAAAGTTTCTGATCAAAATTGGCTGAAAAACTGTACCCGTTGATAAATCCATTGGTTACCGGCAGGATGTGACCGCCTTCAGACAGATATAATCTATTTGTCCAGTGGAGATTTGCCTGTATAGTAACGGCCGTCTTGTTAAAAGCATGTCCAAAGGAGATGGAGGGCTGTTGTTCCCATCCGGTGAGGGTAGTAGCAAATCCAAACTGTTGCAGTCTTCCGTAGTTCCATGCTGCCTGCCATCCAAGTCCTAGAAAATTGTTGGTACCGGGTAGTTTGTAATTCCAAAAGGGACCGAGCAAAATTCGGTTCGAAATGAACAAGGTGGCCAGGCTGGCCTGCAGGTTAAATCCATCAGGCAGCGTATATTTTCCCTGATAATAAAACATGGGCGCTGTAATATTATCCAGCGTCCAGTCCTTAGGCGTAACCACATACAATACGGAAATGGTTTGTGAGTAGTGACCACCCGGAAGTGGTTGAGGCAATAAAAAACTGGCTTTAAAAATATTAAAGGTGTCTGTTTCTTTATGCTGGCTAAAACCAGATAAACTGGCAAAAACCAAACTGAAAATCAGGATGGTCCTGCGATGCTTATGGCTACTGGATGTATGCACTCAATAGTTTTTTTACTATTCTTTTAGAACAGCGGTTGGTTTAATATTATTTAAATCCGGGTTAGAGCAGCTTATTTCCGGCAAAAAGGAGTACTGATAATAAGCAGTTTTATTAGGGATTGTTTTGATTACGTCCACAAGATAAAATAATCTTTTGTAAAAAAGTGATGCAGGTCAAGTTTTACTGTAAAATGGAAGGGTTCATTTCTCCATCCCCTAAGGCAGTTTTCTTTAAAAGTTTGATCTGCCTACAATCTTACACAGGTCATTGATAGACCAGACCTGATTTATTTTGTGGATCAATCCTTCAGGAGAAGTCTTGTTATCCAAAAGAGCGCCAGAAACCAATGACTTTTATTTCCTTTCGAAGAAATATTTGTTGGCTTAAACGATTGATTTACGGTAAAGTGCATTTTTTGGATGCTTCGTCATAATATAAAAAGGTTTTGATGACTGGCTGGCCAAAATCAATTTCAAAAAACCCGCCGGAATTCCAAAGCAGATAGTCATGCGGTCCCTTTTCCGCATCGTATTTTCTTATTTCCTTAACCGTCAACATTTTTTCTTTGCTTCCTGAACCGCTTATTATAAAGTGTAGATTGTCAGGGGTAGAGAAATATTGAAGTGCATGAACATGGCCACTGGCATAATATATTCCCGGATACTTTTTCAATATGGCATTGATTCCATCTGACATTGCCTGGTAGGAAGGAAAGGTTGCATTGGAAGCTTTAATACGCCGTAGAAAATAAGGATGTTTTAAGGGCTCATTGTAAGGTCCTAGTGAATGAACCGGATGATGGGCGACCACCAACACTTGCTGATTCAACGCATAACCTGCCCGGATCAGACTGTCCAGCCTGTTATAGAAGGACAGTTCTTCCGGAGGTTTTTCTCCTTTTTTTATTCCAGTCTGAATAATCCGGTAGGTATCGATGAATATGATCCTGATTCGACCCTTATCGAGTTCAACAAATTCCGGTCCGTAACTTCCGTGATGGGGTAAAAACACATTGGTTGGGTTGGCAATATGCACGTTTGATTGTAAGTTCTTTTCGATAAAAAATTCTTCCATAGCCAGTTTGGGTCTCCCTTTTTTATAAGTAGTGCGGTTCCACCAGTCATGATTTCCTGGCGTAAAAAAAGCTGATCCGTGGTAGTCATCCAAAATAGAAAGTTGTGACCTGATTTTATCCATCGTATTGATCGAGCTGTCAAAACCTTTGTATCCAAAAGGGATCAGGCCCCCTAAAATATCCTTATAACTGTTGTCCCCGAGGAAAATAACGGCGCTGTTTGGATTGCCGATCAATTCTGTTTTGAGATTTTTTAGTGTTTGTCCGGATTCCGTATGGTCTCCAGCGTCACCAACGAGAAAGATTTTAAAGGTTTCCTGAGTCATCGCCGGTTGGGAAGTCAGCAGAAACCAAGCGACAAAAAACCAAAGGAAAGGGGTCTTTAAAAGCATCCTCTATTATTTTAATGCAAGTTGCAGATTAATTTTTCAGCACGCGAAAAAAAGCCATGTTCCGTTCATAAACTAAATTAGCTCAGACGTTTAGCGTAAAGTAATTTTGTTTTAATTAAACTAATTGTTTTATGAAACCCTTTCAGAAAATCATTCTTGTAGTCGTATTGAGCGGCCTTTTGTTTCCGCATATTCTATTGGCTCAGCAAGCGGAAAAGCCTGGTGAACCAGCGAGTGCCGATGAAGCAGCTGAACTGGCTAAAAAGCTGGCCAACCCCATCGCCAGCCTGATCAGCGTCCCCTTTCAAAACAATACATTTTATGGCGTAGGTCCATACAAAGGGACCATCAATACCATGAATTTTCAACCGGTAATTCCCTTTAAATTAAATGAAAATTTAAATTTAATAACCCGCTACATTATTCCGGTTATGACCCAATACGATATTACGGGAGAAAATACTTCTCAATCCGGGCTGAGTGATGCCACCATCAGTGCTTTTCTCTCTCCTTCAAAAACAAAAAATGGTCTTACCTGGGGAGCCGGCGCGGCTTTCTTGGTACCTACCGCCACCAATCAATACCTGGGATTTGGAAAATGGGGAGTGGGACCAACCGCTGTTGTATTAAAGCAGGCCAATGGATTTACTTACGGCGCGCTGGCCAACCAGATTTGGTCCGTCGCCGGGCAAGCGGACCGGGCTAATGTAAGTCAGTTATTTGTGCAGCCATTCTTTACCTACAACTGGAAAAGTGGTGCAGGTATTGGAGCCGTCGGTTCGATTACGCAAAACTGGGAAAGCAAAATATTTGCATCTTCTGTAGCGCTACCGGTATCTGGAATTACTAAGCTTGGAAAACAAATTGTACAGCTAGCCGTCGGTCCTCAAATTCCAATTTCCGGACCCAACCGGGGAGATTTCGGATGGAGGGCGCAGCTGACACTTATATTCCCTAAATAAATATTTCATTATATTTACTTGTTGTTAGTCTGTCATCCCTAAAGATGACAGACTATTTTGTTATTAAATTTTTTGCTATGAAAAAAATTTTGCGCCAAGCAAAAAGGATCGGTGTGGGCATTTTTTTAACATCATTGTTTCTGTTTTCATCCCAAAAATCGAATGCCCAGATCTACAACGACTCTTCCAAAAAATATCATGTATACCTGGAGCCCTATCTGATGTTCACGAGTATGAGCGGAACTACAGGCATCGGAAATGCTCCCAACACCTTTATCTGTGTTCCGGCAAGCAAGGTATTCAGTTACCTTAAAATAGGAGGTATGTTGTATGCGGAGGTTCACAATGATAAACTATCCTTCACTTCCGACCTGTTTTATGCGAATCTCACTGAGGATGCATCTACCAAAAATCAGGTTGTCAGCGGAACCGCCACATTAAAACAATTCTGGTGGGAATTGGAAGGTCTTTACCGCTTAAATCCATGGCTGGAAGCTGGCGTCGGTGCCCGGATTAATAATATTACGGCCGGCATCAATATTAATGCGACCGTCACCAACCCGGTTGACTTATCAAAGAATTGGAATAAAAGCCAATCCAATACCTGGGTGGATCCGTTGATCGTCGTAAGAATGAAGACGGTCATTCACGAAAAATGGCTGTTGCAGTTGCGAGCCGATGTAGGTGGTTTTGGAATCGCTTCTTCCTGGGCCTGGCAATTGCAACCCGATATATTTTTCAGGGCTTCTAAACTATTGGAACTGGGTATTGGCTACCGGATAATTTCCATGAACTATAGCACGGGAAGTGGAACATCCCGTTTTTTATATGATATGGATGAATATGGTCCGCAAATCAGAATCGGTTTTAATTTATAAGTGAATTTTCAGCTGACCATAACAATTAATTTTATCATTTACATTCAACCTTGAGATTAACTACCCACCCCATCCGTTTTTTAACAGGAAACAAAAAAATAAGTCTGTGCTTATCAGTCTTCATTTTAATGCTATCGGTGGGGAACAAAGGATATGCCCAGCAAACCTTTTCTGTGGGGGATTCGGTCATCATAGCAGACTCCCTTAAACTTTCCAAAGAAGTGGATATTTTTGAAGTGCTCCGCAAATGGACTGGAAAACCACCCAAACCCAGCCCGGGAGAGCCTAAAGTGGGCGAAAAAAATCTTTCTTTGCTGCCGATCATTGGTTATACGCCGGCCAATGGATTTGTAATTGGCGGAGCCATCAGTGTTACAGAATTCCTGGGCGCACCCAAAACGACCAATTTGTCTTCCGCCCTGATCAATGTTTCACTGACGACCAAGAACCAGGTACTTTTGAATTTAAAATATGACCTTTTCCTGCCAAACAACAAATGGTATATATCGGGAGACAACCGCCTACTGTTTTTTAATCAAAATACCTATGGATTGGGTATTTATGGACTACACAACCAGGAATATACTTTTGGATTAAACGGCGACAATGAGGAGCGAACCGACTCGGCCCAGCCGATGAAGTTTAACTATGTCCGGCTGTATGAAACTGTTTTAAGAAAATTCGCCCCCCATTGGTATGCAGGATTGGGCATCATGATTGACGATAATTTCAGTATCAATGATGAATCACTCAAGTTAGATTCTCCGACTCATCTGACCAGTCATTATGTTTATTCAAAATCCTATGGATTTGATACGGCGCATTATTCAGCCAATGGTCTATCGGTCCACCTCATGCATGATACCCGGGACAATCCGATAGATCCCTATTCAGGAAATTACATCAATCTATCCTATCGATACAATGCCGTTGCATTTGGCAGCACACAACCTAGTTCCATGATTTATTATGAATACAGAACCTATTTTGGGTTGAACAAATCTGTGCCCAGAGATGTTCTTGCTTTTTGGTTCTGGGGAGTCAATGTGGTGAGCGGTGCCATGCCTTATCTGGAATTGCCGGCCATTACTTGGGATACTTATAATCGTTCGGGAAGAGGATATATACAGGGAAGATTCCGGGGCAATAATATGGAATACGGTGAAACCGAATATCGTTTCCGACTCTCAAAAAATGATTTATTCGGAGGCGTAGTTTTCGTAAATGTTACGACGGCCAGCAATCCCCTAACCGGACAAAAAGTGTTTAACGCTTTTGCGCCCGGATATGGTTTTGGGTTGAGGATCCTCATGAATAAAAATGACCGGACCAATATCTGCGTTGACTATGGCCGGGGGTATCAATTTTCCGGCGTTTATTTTAATATACGGGAAGCTTTTTGATCTCTCCCCATTTCATTTTCTCCAGATTGCCTTTCAACACTTGAGGAAGATCTTCCACTATTCAACTCAATACAGAACACTTAATTTTAAAATCCCAGGCCTTCTTTTAGGAGGGATTCAAAAAAGTTTTATGAATCGATTTATTTTATTCACCCTGGTTTTTCTTTCCCGTTTCACCCTTTCGGCACAACCATTGAAACCGGGATTCGATAAAACCGAATGTATACAGTTACTTGAAATGGGCTCCCGTTTTGGCGACAGCGCATATATGGCCGCCCTTCCCAGTCCCGCGGGATTCAGCATGATATACCGGTCGGCAGTGGTCGGTATGGACAACTGTTGGGATCTTTGGGTAAACGATCAGGGTGTGGCAGTCATAAGCCTTCGGGGAACAACTCAAAAAGCCGTCAGTTGGTTGGAGAACTTTTATGGTGCGATGGTACCGGCCAAAGGGGTGATGACCTTATCCGACTCCTTTCATTTCACTTATGATCTGGCTTCCAATCCCCGGGCTACCGTCCATATAGGTTGGTTAATTGGAATTGCTTTTCTTTCTAGGGATATTCTCCCTAAGATAGATTCACTGTACCGGTCGGGTACCAAAAATTTTCTCATTACCGGTCACAGTCAGGGGGGAGCGTTGAGTTTTCTAATGACTTCCTATCTCTATAGCCTGCAGAGGCAAAACCGCATCGCTTCTGATATCCGGTTTAAAACTTACTGTTTTGCCGGACCTAAGGTAGGGAACCTCTACTATGCATACGACTACGAAGCAATGACGCAATACGGCTGGGCCTATAACGTGGTCAATTCAGCAGACTGGGTTCCGGAAACCATGTTTTCCATTCAGACGGTTGATGATTTTAACAACACCAATCCCTTTGCACAAGCCAAAGCAATGCTCGGAAAGCTGCCTTTTCCAAAAGACATCGTGTTGAAATATATCTATAACCGAATGGACCAGCCGGTAAGAAAAGCAGAATACCGGTTTCAGGACTGCCTTGGCAAGGGACTGGAAAATTATATTAAAAAAGCTTTGCCGGGATTTCAACCACCGGTTTATTATAACAGCATGGACTATGTGCGGGTGGGTAATACCATTGTCTTATTGGCCGATACAGATTACTATAAGTTATTTCCGGACAATCCCAATACGATTTTTGTACATCATTTGCATCCGGCATATTATTATTTGGTACAAAAACTACCCGCCACATTGCCATGCACATTTCCCTAATGATTTTCAGTGAACCAAAGTTTGGGTTAAAATGCATAGAGCACTTCAACGGACCAGTAAAAGGTGTTCGGAAGCGTTTGTTTATAGGTGTAACTCTTTGAAATGTTGTTGGTGGTGATGGTGGCTTTTATATCCGCTGGATTTATGGGCAGGGCATAGGTGGGTGTAAAACTAAATGTCCAACCACCTGCTACATAACTGATCGGACAACTGGGTTCATAATCCAGGATTTGAAATTTTTCGGCATTTAATACTTCTCCCGTAATCGTGATACTTGGATCCAAAGGAGGTTTCCCGTCATTTCTTGGTACGGTGAACCGTCTGTTCTGGTAGTAAGAATTGTAGGCATTCTGGGTTGCCATATTCATGGTCACGGTGGGGGTGATGCTTAAATTTCCAATATTAAACTGTTGCTGGAGAGCTGGAGAAATCTGATAATCGGGAAGATGATTGCCAAAGGTCCAGGTAAAATTTACGCTGGGTTGGATAAAGGGCAATGAGTAACTGTTGGCATATTCAATGCTTCCCTTTTGTTCGGATGTCGTGCTGGCGCTGAGTTTGCTGTATAAAAATCCCGAAACCGTAACGGTCCCGCTGTAGTTACCGGGGTTAAAAGTATAGGAGCCGTCCAGAGTGTACTGATTAACCTGGGGAGAGGGTTCATGGACATTATAACCGACACTTAAATCAATTTCAAAACCGCTTTTGAAGACATAACTGATCTCGGGTGTTATCAAGGGAATGACAGAGGAATCCTTGCGTCCGTTGGTTACATCGTTGGATTGATAGGTGACATTTGCCTGGAAATGTGAGCGGGCTGGGGCTGTACTGTCTGCATTGGATGCTTTTTTTGCCGTATCCGTTTTGTGGACGGCCGTATCTTTTACCGAAAGGGAGTCTTGCGTTTTCTTTACCAGTGTTGAGGAATCCTTTATAGGAATGGATTTAACCTGTGCGTTTAAAGGACAGGAATAATGAAGGCAAATCAAAAATACTAGCAGTCGGGTAAAACTTGTTTTCATTTATTCGAAAAATTGCTTTTCAGCACTGGGTTTATTCGGAATTGGATTTGGAAATATACTAATATTTTTGGATCGGCCGGCCTTCATACCGCATTTTATAGACTGTTCGGAATCGATCAGCTGCTGCATTTTCCTCAACCAGGAGAATAATTCCAATAAATATCCTTAATTTAAACGGGCGATACAACACTATGTTGCGCGCCTGCTATATAAAATACACCACATGAAATGGGCAACACTCTTGCTGGTATTGACGATCTCTTCTTGCAGGGAAAAAAAGGTGGTTTGCCTCATCGATGCTTCTGATGTCCTGAAAGGAGCGACCAACAATATAACTGTGCAAAAGGATTCATCCTATAAAATTGTCGCCATCTATGATCAGGGTTGGGATAGTTTAAAAGGAGGGGTTTATCTTTTCTATCCGAATCAATTTTTAAAATCTTATACTTTCTATCAGGCAAAACAACCGGTATATGTGGAGAAATATGATGAGAATGGTATCCTGATTGAGACCAAAGGCAGTCCGATGGTTGCCCGGATTATCAACGATATGGGACAGGATTCTGCATTTGTTCAGGTGTACTTTTATAATCCCATGAAATCCTACCAGGCGCTCCATATCAAGATTAACAACAATCCTTCTGAAAATTATACTTTACAAAAGGACACGTTTTATTCAAACATGAAATCTGTGACATTTGGTATCAATACCACCGATCAGAATCACATCAATATGTATTCACAGATTACTTATCTGGATGAATGCACAAAGATTGAACACATACTCAATGATTCTCTTTTTTTGGTAAAGGACTCGCAAACAGGTCTGTCTCCCGCCTCGGCTAAATAACCCTTCCCCTCGCCAGGATTCTATTCGGGCGTGCTCATTTTTTCAGCCATTTTATATATGGAAGACGAGTCAGGGGTTGTTTTTCCATTTTGAATAATTATCCGGTAATGGAATCGAATTTTTTCTCCCTTGCCCATAGAAAGATGTAAGGAAGATTTGCCATTCGTAAATATTTTTTCTCCCAGCGGATTGGCTGCGAAAAGACCATAACCCCGTGCATGCCAGAAAGTGGGATAGTTTGGATTGGCCGGATCATCTAATATGATGATGCTTACGGAGTCCTTCCCAATTTTTCCAAATACCTTACACCAGGTTCCCCGGGTTCCCCAGGCCGCATCTCCTTGTTTTCCTTCGCTGGTAAGGTAATTCCCATTGGCAACCGTATCGGCCACCACCTGGGTGATATTCCCTTTATTGTCGGCGAACTGCTGGCTGCTGGTATTGGGTATCTGCAATTCACGCGTCAGCCGCAATCCCAGCAATCCGTCCTTAGCGTCTTCTAAAGTAACGACGGTGTCTGCCCTTAACTCTGTGAAGCGATCAATCATTCTTTCGCTGTCATTGCCACTGAATTCAAAACGGGTTGTTTCCTCCATCAGGGGTTTGTTTTGCTGGTTTACCCAACGCGCATGATACCGCAGGATGCCAGGAGAACCGCTGGTCACTTCCAACAACTGATCCGTCTTTATCCAACCATACTGTGATTTTTTTTCCGGGGGAATCGCATAGGAATTATTCCAAAAATCAAGACCGTTGACATTTTCATACGTCATCCATAGACCTAGATGATGGGGATGATCGGTCGGTTCACCAGGTCTTGGACTGACAGGAAATCCCCGGGTGATGAGGGTATGACCCGCATCATAAATGGGATACAATACCGGTTTTTCCAGACTGTCCGGATATAGAAAACTGGTGAACAGTTGCCCACCTGCGAAAACATCCACCCGGTTTTCATTTTCTCGCTTGATCAATTTTATTTTTAAACGCTGCTGGGCTATAGAAAAAAAAGGGGAGAGGATAAATGCCAATAAAATTTTTCCGGTTATTAAATGAAGTTTCAAGATGATTAATATTGGAACGGTTTGTTGTCTGCCATGACATTTTGAGTCTGTTCGTCAAAAGTCGCCTTAGCGCCAGTATGTACGGCTGCATTGGTCATGATATTGGCGATGGAATGACTATAACCCGCTTCCACTGGAGCATGGGGCTGCTCGCGGCTTCGAACACACAACATCCAGTTTCTTATATGGGCGGAAGTCAGACTGTCGCCACCGGTGTTGGCAGAAGCGACGACTTTCTCAGCCGTGGATAAATCCAGTACTGGCAACAGGTTGGCTTTCATATCCATGGCATCCGCGAATCGTTGCGTTAGTCCACCGGTCGGTGTGATTTTGTTGGTATTGAGATTGAGTTCGCCACCGTTGGAATAATAAATCTCCATGGGGTTTTCATCGCCATTGTCCATGCGCGATTGAAAACTTACCTGAAATCCACTGGTGGGATCATTGGCCGGTCCATAGTCAAATGTGGCAGAAATCGTATCCCAGTTTTTACGGCCGTCCTTCCACATATAAATACCTCCATTGGCAACCACTGAACGCGGATGCTGGAGGCCGGTAAACCAATGCACGGTGTCAATCTGGTGACTCATCCATTGTCCGGGCAGGCCGGATGAATAAGGCCAGAATAACCTGTATTCAAGATAATAACGCGGATCAAAAGGCACATAGGGGCGGTTGATCAAAAATCGTTTCCAGTCGGTGTCTTCTTCCTTCAGCAAGGGAACCAGGGCTGGCCTTCGCCAGCGTCCGGGTTGATTCACGTTCCAGGTCAATTCGACCATCACGATATCTCCAAATTTCTTTGAACGGATAAATTCATTGGCAGCCTGATAGTTGACCCCACTTCTTCTCTGAGAACCAATCTGGACAATTTTATTGGAAGCTTTGATGGCCTTAAAGGCCGCCCGGTTGTCCTCCATGGTTTCTGCAAACGGTTTTTCTACATAGGCATCACATCCCCCTTCTACCGCCTGAATCGCATGACGGGCATGTTGAAAATCAGCGGTGGAAATGAAAACGGCGTCAGCCAGTTTTTTATCATAGAGTTCCTCATTATTTCTGCAACCAACGATATCATGCTGCATTTTTGCTTTCCATTGCGCCACCCCTTCCTCCCTTCTGCGGTTCCAGATATCAGAAACCGCTACGATATCGAAATTCAGCTCTTTATAATGTTCCATAAAGCAAGGCATATGGGTGGACTTGTGCCGGTCGGAAAATCCCACGACAGCTACCCGCACCCGGTCGTTCGAACCGATGATGCGGTTATAACTGGAAGCCGTAAATCCTGCACGGGCCATCAGTATGCCCGAAGCAGCCAGAGATGTTTTTTTGATAAAGGCGCGTCTCGAATTTTTCATTGGCTTATATTTACTTTCGTTGTTAAAGATAGCGTTTGTAAAAATAATTTTATGTCTTCAATCCCCGAACATTTAATACCCAGCCGACTGGCCAAAAGAGCCGATTTCGACCAAGAAGTCATTCATTCCATACTGGACGAAGCCCTCTTTTGTACCGTTAGTTATGTGTCAGAAGGGAAACCTTTTTCGATTCCTACCGCCTTTGTACGGTATAAAGACAAAATCTATATCCATGGATCGGTGGGTAGCCATTTTATCCGGGAAATTGAAAAAGGAATTCCTGTTTGTATATCCGTGACCCTGATGGATGCCATTGTGGTAGCCCGCTCTGCCTTTCATCACTCCATCAACTACCGTTCCGTGATACTGTTTGCAACGGCAGAGAAAGTTGAAAAGCTGGAGGACAAAAAAGAAGCATTTGAATGGCTGACCAATAAAATTGTACCTGGCAGCTGGGGCTATCTTCGAACCATCAAGGAAAACGAAATCAAGAAGACCACGGCACTCGCTTTTCCGATTCACGAAGCGTCGGCAAAACTACGAAAGGGGATGCCCATCGATGAGGAAGAGGACCTGGAACTACCGATCTGGTCAGGATTGATACCGCTTCAAACCTTGCGCCAGCAGCCTGTTGCCGATTCTTTCAGTCAGAAAATTCCGGTGCCCGTACATCTGTTGTGAGAAGAAAATCTTTTAAACCAGTTTTGGCACTTCGTTCAGGATCTGGCGGAGAAACAGAGCTGAGTCGTTTTTCTTAGAATTGGCCATATCATAAAGGGTGATTTTATCCAGCAGCTGATCAACCGTAAATTGAATCATCTGCCAAAGAGATCTGGCCGAACAATCCACCGAGTTTGTACAAAGTTTTACGGATCCGGCGTGTTGACCGCAGAAGTCCTTATCATACAATACACCTCCAAGAGCCTGGAGCACATATTTGATTTTAATTTCCCGGGAAGGTTTGGCCAAAACATAACCACCCTTATAACCCGGCGTACTGTTAATGAATCCGGCCATGCGAAGGGTCCTGGTTAGTTTAGCCACATAATGACTGCTCAATCCTTCGGCTTTGCTCAGCTGGGGAATACTCATGCCATCTTCGGTTTCGCATCCAGCGATCCGGATGAGAACCCTTAACCCGAATTCTTCTTGTGCAGTAATTTTCATAATAAATATTTCAAAAGGAAGCCTCGTTCAATCAGTACAAATAATTTTTCCAATGGATGGGCCTACTCCTTTAATTTATAACCAACCCAATTCCAATTGTGCTACTTCCGACATCCGGCTTTTATCCCAGGCCGGTGTCCAGGTAACCGCGACATGCACGTCGTTAACGCCTTCAATCTCTCTTAATTTCTGATCCACTTCTACCGGAAGCGATTGGGCAGCCGGACAACCCGGCGCCGTTAAAGTCATCACGATCTGGACATTGTTAATCGGTAGAATATTTATTTCATAAATAAGCCCCAGTTCATAAATACTCACCGGTATTTCCGGATCAAAAATCGTTTGTAGTTTTTCTATTACCTTATCTTTTAATTCCTCCATTTCCTAGTTTTTTGAGGCAAGTGGATCTTTAATCTTATAGGCCAGTGCATAGTTCTTCATCTGTTTTACCATGCTCAATAGTCCGTTCGAACGGGTCTGGGCAAGATGGGTGGTCATCCCTATTTCCCGGATAAAATCCAGTTTCGCTTCCAGGATCTCGACCGGGGTTCTTCCCGACAATACCCGAATCAACATGCTGATCAACCCTTTCACGATGAGGGCATCGCTATCGGCCTTGTAATACAATTTGCCGTTTTGAAAGTCTGCCGCCAGCCATACCGACGATTGGCAACCCCTAACCTTGTTTTCATCCGTTTTAAAGACTGGATCCAGGGGATCCAACTTTTTACCCATGTCGATGATGTACTCGTATTTGTCATCCCAGGAGTCAAATAATGCAAATTCTTCTACAATTTCCTTTTCCGTTTCCAAAATGCTCCCTGCTTCATTCATTATTTTGATAAGATTTTCACCACTTTATGCAACCCCTTTACCAATTCATCAATTTCATATTTCGTATTATAGACGGCCAACGAAACCCTGGCTGTACCCGGAATACAAAACCTATCCATGAGGGGCTGTGCACAATGATGACCCGTTCTCACCGCAATACCCCGGTTATCCAATAAGATTCCGATATCCTGTGGATGGGCACCTTCTATGATAAAAGATACTACACTCACTTTTTCCTTTGCTTTGCCGATAATTTTCAATCCTGGAATTTTTTCCAGTTCTTGATGCGCATAATCAAGAAGCTCTTCTTCATGTCTGCGAATCTTTTCCTTGCCACATTCCAGCACAAATCGAATGGCTGAACGAAAAGCAATCACATCGGCAATATTGGGTGTACCGGCTTCAAACTTATAGGGTAAGTCATTAAAACTGGTTTTCTCAATGGACACGTCTTTGATCATTTCGCCCCCACTCTGAAAGGGCGGCATGGCTTCCAGGAGCGCCTTTTTGCCATATAAAACACCCACGCCGGTTGGACCATATATTTTATGAGCTGAAAATGCAAAGAAGTCGCAATCCATTTCCTGGACATCAATATCCAGATGTACGGCCGATTGTGCCCCGTCGACCACTACAACTGCTCCAACAGCATGGGCCAGGGAGATTATTTTTCTAACCGGGTTAACGGTTCCCAGGGCATTGGAAACATGCACTATGGAAACCAGTTTTGTTCGGGTAGTGAGCATTTTTTCATATTCCTCCATCACGAGTTCTCCGTTGTCATCGATCGGTATTATTTTGAGCACGGCGTTTTTCTCCTGACAGAGGAGCTGCCAGGGAACAAAATTGGAGTGATGCTCCATATTGCTGATGATGATTTCATCACCGGATGAAATATTATTTCGTCCCCAGCAATAAGCCACCAGATTGATGCTTTCCGTAGTGCCTTTCGTAAAAATGATTTCTTCCCGGGAAGGGGCGCCAATAAATGCCTGTACGATATCCCTGGTTTGTTCAAAAGAAGCGGTCGCCTCCTCGGCCAGGGTATGAATACCCCGGTGAATGTTCGCATTATAATTTGAATAATAACTCACGAGGGCATCGATCACCTGTTGGGGTTTTTGGGTTGTAGCCGCATTGTCCAGGTATATCAGTGGTCTGCCTTTCACCTCCCGATTGAGGATGGGAAATTCCTGCCGGATAGCCGTGATGTCTAATGTTCTTGGTATGGTCAGCGCTGCATTCATGATAATTCTTTTTCCAACCGTTCATTGATCAGTTTTTCTACCCAACCACGAAGAGACAGGAGTTTTATTTGATCCAGAATATCAGAGGCATAAGCACTGAGCAATAAATTCCTGGCTGTTTTTTCAGAAATCCCACGGGATTGCAAATAAAACAGACCCTCTTCGTTCAATCTGCCCACGGTACAACCATGGGTACATTTTACGTCATCGGCAAATATTTCGAGTTGTGGTTTTGTATTGACACTGCAGGTATCAGATAACAATATATTCTTGTTGCTTTGGTATGCGTTGGTTTTCTGAGCAGGCTGACGAACAAATATTTTCCCATTGAAAACACCTGTTGACTGATGATTGAGAATGCCCTTATAAAGCTCATTACTCAAACAGTTTGGTTTGACGTTGTCAACTATGGTGTGGTTGTCGATGTGACTGTGGCCTGTTTGAAAATAAAGACCATATAAATGTGCTTCACAGTTTTTAGCATCGAGAATCACATTTAGGTTATTGCGAATCAAACCGCCGTCCAGTGAAATGGTCACCGCCTGGATGAAACTTTTACCTATCTGGCGGATATGGGTGGTACTTACCTGGTTGGTATTGGAGCCGTCGTTTTGAACTTTATAGTATTCAAGCCTGGCTTCCTGTTCCACTATAATCTCCATGATCTGGTTGGTGAAACTTTCATTGGATCCCAGGGTCGCATAGTTTTCAACCACTTGCGCGTGCGCTTGCTCACTCAAATACATCAGACTCCGGGGTTGGGAAAGGATATTTACAGAACGAGCATCTGTAATATGATAGATATATAAGGGATGTTCGATGTGTTCTGCTTTCCCGGCATGGATGAAAACTGCTCCGTGCACAAATGCCGTATTCAGTGCATTGAGACCATCTTTCTGATAATGACTGCTGTCCCCGAGCCACTGATTCACGATCCCCCGAAATTCTCCATCCGCCGCCTCTTCCAAGGCCAACACCTGTAGATTGGTTGAACGGATCTTGGAAAGTGAAAATGAATAAAAACCATTTACAAATACCAACTCATTGGTTGCTTCATGCCCCGGCAATCGAAGCCGGTTTAAATCATCGGGAGAAACGATCCCAGTGAGGGGATCGGCCGGTAATTGAAACTCTTTGTTAAACAGTCCGGCAATGCGGGTATATTTCCATTCCTCGTGTTTTGAACCGGGAATACCCATCTGCGAGAACGTTTGAAATGCCTGTCCGCGCAATTTATCGAGTCCACCCTGATCTTCACCCGGTTGAAACTGATCAAATCTTTCCTTAAAATATGCGATCGTATTCATGGTTGCTGGTTGACCTCCGCTATCTAGACGGTTTCTACGGTATTTTCATTTTTAATAAAATCATATCCTCTTTCTTCCAATTCGAAGGCCAGCTCTTTGGTTCCGGACTTTACAATCCGGCCATTGTACAATACGTGTACATAATCCGGCACGATATAGTCCAGAAGCCGCTGGTAATGGGTGACCACCAGAACCGCATTGTCTTTGTTGCGGAGTTTGTTAACTCCGTTGGATACGATGCGGATGGCGTCGATGTCAAGGCCCGAATCCGTCTCATCCAGGATGGCCAGTCTTGGTTCCAGCATGGCCATCTGGAATACTTCATTGCGTTTTTTTTCACCTCCGGAAAATCCTTCGTTTAAAGATCGGCTGAGCAGGGTTTGCTCAATATTGACGAGCGCCATCTTCTCTTTCATTCTTTTTAAGAAGGTCACTGCATCCAGGGGAGATTCTCCGCGGCTTTTGCGTATCTCATTGACCGCGGTTTTAATAAAATTTATGGTATTCAATCCGGGAATTTCAATCGGGTACTGAAATGCCAGAAACAATCCCAGCGCCGCGCGGTGTTCTGGGGAAAGTTCCAAGAGATCTTTACCTAGAAATTCAACCGATCCTTCCAATACTTCATAATCTTTCCGACCTGCCAGGACAGAAGCCAGTGTGCTCTTGCCGGACCCATTGGGGCCCATAATGGCGTGCACTTCCCCGGCCTTGATTTCCAGGTTTATTCCATTCAATATTTTCTTTCCTTCAATACCTGCATGCAAATTCTGAATCGTCAACATATTTCTGCTTTGTTTTTTTATATTCCCTCTGTAAAGGGGTCAAGTGTCTATTCTGCGAATGAATTGGCCGGTTATCCCACGCTTCCTTCCAGGCTAATGGCCAGCAACTTTTGGGCTTCCACCGCAAATTCCATCGGCAACTGATTCATCACTTCTTTGGCAAAACCATTGATGATCAGGGCCACGGCCGTTTCCGTATCGATTCCCCGTTGATTGCAATAAAAAATCTGGTCTTCTCCGATTTTGGAAGTAGTCGCTTCATGTTCCACGACAGCTGTATTGTTCCTCACTTCGATGTACGGGAAAGTATGTGCTCCGCATTTGTCCCCCAGCAACAGAGAATCGCACTGGGAGAAATTTCTCGCATGAGAAGCATTTTTACTTACATGCACCAGTCCCCGATAACTGTTGTTGCTAAATCCGGCCGAAATGCCTTTGGATACGATGCGACTGCGGGTGTTTTTTCCCAGGTGCATCATCTTGGTGCCCGTATCAGCCTGTTGATAATTATTGGTGACGGCCACTGAATAAAATTCGCCCGTGGAATAGTCTCCTTTTAAAATAACACTCGGATATTTCCAAGTAATCGCCGATCCGGTTTCTACCTGTGTCCAGGAAATCTTTGAATGATTTCCCTTGCAAATACCCCGTTTGGTTACAAAATTATACACCCCGCCACGTCCTTGTTTGTCTCCGGGATACCAGTTTTGTACGGTGGAATATTTTATCTCCGCGTTTTCAAGGGCCACCAGTTCGACGACCGCCGCGTGAAGTTGATTCTCATCGCGCATGGGTGCCGTACAACCTTCCAGGTAACTGACATAACTGCCGGCTTCTGCAACAATCAGGGTTCTCTCGAACTGCCCAGTGTTGATCGCGTTGATTCTAAAATAAGTGGACAGTTCCATGGGACAGCGAACGCCCTTGGGAATATAACAAAAGGACCCGTCACTGAAAACAGCGGCGTTCAGCGCGGAGAAATAATTATCGCTGATGGGAACGACGGAACCCAGGTGTTCACGGATCAGTTCCGGATGTTCCTGGATGGCTTCACTCATCGAACAGAAAATGATTCCCAATTCAGCCAGCTGACCCTTGAAGGATGTACCAATCGATACGCTGTCGATGACGGCATCCACCGCAACCCCTGTTAGTCTTTTCTGTTCTTCCAGGGATATGCCCAACCTTTCAAAAGTCCGGATGAGCTCCGGATCGATTTCATCGAGATTTTTCGGATTTATTTTTTGTTTGGGTGCTGAATAATAAATGATGTCCTGATAGTTGATGGCTGGGTAGTGGATGTTGGCCCAATCCGGTGATTTCATGGTTAACCACTGACGGTACGCTTTCAACCGCCAGTCCAGCATCCACTGTGGCTCCTTTTTGCGGGCAGAGATAAAACGAATGACGTCTTCATTGAGTCCCTTGGGTGCTTCGTCTGCTTCTATTTCAGTTACAAACCCATATTTGTAGTCACTAAACACCGTTTTTTCGATCGTAGTGAGCTCATTTTCCACTTCAGGAGACTTAGGCAGGATAAGTTCTGTCTTCATATTGCAAATTTACGAAACCATTTATACTAAAAAGTATAAACAGGCATTTTTTCTGAAATTAGCGCCCGTTCGAAAGACTGCTTACCGGTAGGTAATACAGCCCGTCGTTTTTTAGTTTCTAAGGGGACATCAAAGCAGGAAAGATCGGGGCATCCGGAAGGTTGGATCTTATATTATCTTTGTATATAATTGTAATTCAATTAGTTATCACTGGAGTATGTCAGCCCCAACAGCGAAAGGGAGATCTGTTAACGATATATTCTTCGCTTGGGGAAAAGGATATCTTCCGCCGTTTCATAGCCTTCCTCGGCGACGACTCGAAGCCTTTTTTGGAGTCTTTTTTCAGCTTTTCTTCTTTTGATGATTTGAACGATCAGCAGGGCACTCAGGGTGATGCTGACGGCAAAGAGGACTTTCTTGGTTTTCATTCAATTAGTGCGCAGAAATCTTGAACAACATTGTTTGATATGGGGTAACCAAAGTAAAAATCATGCCCAATTTATGAGACCTTCAAACAATTCCAAACAAGGCTATTTTTCCATGACCGGCCCAGGAATCTAAAATCTTCTGATTTTAATGCTGGGATTGCAAGTGCAAGTTCAGGATTTCGGGGAGTCCGCATAGTCCTTAAAAGCCTGGATGGTCTGCTGTAGGGATGCCTCCATTTGTTTTTTATCCAGCAACTCCGCCCGGTATAAACCATTGGGTAAAAGACTTACCAATATCTCATGGTAGGGCCCGCTGGCAATGTATGGATTTTGTTCTTTGAACACGGGATGCATTTCATGTTCCACGACCATTTTGTCTACCTGTTCCCTGTTCAGATCATGGAAAATCAAAGCCATGAGATTTTTTCCAAAGTTGCACAAATTTGGTTTAAATCAAAAGTCGGTATTATCCGGATTTATGAACCAAATGTTAATCCTTTTGCTAATCGATATTTTGCTGACAGATAATCTTCTCCCGGTCCCTTATTAAACGCAGTTTATTATGGGGGAATAATTACATTTGCTTTATGGCAGTATTGAAAAATGTGCAGTTTTCGAAATTGATTAAAGCAGAAGGAAGATTGAGAGAATTCAATTTCAGAAAAAGTAACGGAATCGCGGGCCCGGTATACCATGTGGATGTCAGTGATGACCGGGGAAACCGCTACTATATTAATATGTTGCTGGAGGACAATACCTGGACGGTACAGGAAAAAAACCTCCCCGCCTGGATTCAGGATGCGGTCAATCAATTTCATCCGGCTATCCTGGAACAGGAGGGATAATCAAGCTGTCATGAACAAATCCAGGTTGGAGGCCTTTAGCGATGGAGTGATTGCGATCATCATCACTATCATGGTTTTGGAAATCAAAACGCCGCATGACACCAGCTGGCACGCGCTCCTGGATCAACTACCGGTTTTTTCAAGTTATCTCCTCAGTTTTGTATTTGTCGGCATTTATTGGGGCAACCATCATCATCTTCTGGGTGCAGCCTCCCATGTTAACGCAGCCATTATCTGGTCCAACCTGAACCTTCTTTTCTGGTTATCCCTGATACCTTTTGCAACCGGATGGATGGGAGAGAATCATTTTGCGCAGAATACGGTCATCCTTTATGCCAGCCTGCTGCTGATTTGCGGACTCTCCTTTACCATTCTGCAGACTTGTATTGAGCGAATCACCCGGAACAATCCAAAGCTCGTGGAAGCCTTCGCCTGTACCAAAAGAAAGGGAATTTTCTCCGTTGTTTGTTATGGGTTGGCCATCGCCCTGGCCTATGTGAATACCTTGTTTTCTGCTATCTTATTTTGTATCGTCTCCGTACGCTGGCTAATACCCGACAAAAGCATAGAAGAAGCCCTCCGGAAGTGAGGCATAAGGGAAACCATTAGAATGGCAATAAAATTTTAATCATACCGTTTTCGAAGGGAACCCAAGAGCACAAAACATGAAAAAAATCATTTTTTCGGCGATAGCCCTTTGCCTTTCCAGTTTTGCTTTTTCTCAGACTTTTATGCAAGGTGTCGGTATCAATGTCGTCTTGCAGTCAACCTCCGGTGCCACTGTAGATCCGGTGGGTGCAATCATGTATTCACCCCGCGTGAATTTCATGGAAACAGAAAACAGTTCTTTGTCTGTTGGCATACCCATGAGCTTTGGAATTTCCGGATCTTATAATTCTCAATACGCCAGCGACAATTCACTCGGTGTGATGTTTGATGCGCCCCTGATGTTCAACTACAACTATGGAGCAGGATCCGTCAAAGAGGCCGAAGATAAATTCGGCGTATTTGCCGGTGCTGGATTTGGATATCACATGAATCAGTATACCGCTACCGATGAGAACGGGTACGATTTTTCCGCAAAAATTTCTGGTTTTGGACCAGTTGGAAATATCGGCGTACGGATGGGGGTAGGTCATCACTCCCACAATCTTGAACTTCGTTTTTCCTATATGAAAACCTTGGATCAATCAAAATCCACGGTTACAGGAATAGGTTGCCTCTTTAATTTCTGAGGATCCGTTAGAAAAATCGGCCAATACTCCCGCTCGCCCGATACCAGCCATCAGCGGATGGTCCGTAGGCAATGAACGGGTGACCGTAGCTATTTATTTGCGGAGATTATCCGATTTTACTATACCGGTTATTGATATAATCCCAATTTACTAACGACCACCAGGCACCGATATAATCTGGTCTCTTGTTTTGATATTTCAGGTAATAGGCATGTTCCCAAACATCCAGTCCAAACAGGGGTATCCCTTTGACTTCACTGACGTCCATAAGGGTATTGTCCTGGTTAGCTGTAGAGACCACATCGAGTGTCTTATCTTTTTTTACAATTACCCAAGCCCATCCTGATCCAAAACGGGCCTTGGCAGCATCATTGAATTTTGTTTTTAACCCGTCCATTGATCCGAAGCTGCCCTGAATAGCCGTCGTGAGGGCTGCAGAGGGGGCGCCTCCCTTTCCCGGTGCATTCATAAACTGCCAGAAAAGAGAATGGTTATAATGGCCTCCGGCATTGTTTCTCATTTTGGTGGAATATTTTGAGATCGAAGCCAACAGGTCTTCCAAGGACATCGTGGAAGTATTTACATTTTCTGCCACGACGGCTTCAGACAAATTCTTAGCATAAGTTGCCGCGTGTTTGGTATAGTGAATTTCCATGGTCATTGCGTCGATGGCTGGCTCCAGCGATGTATAACTGTAAGGGAGTGGTTGCTGTGTATAAGGAACGGGATCCGGTGCAGACAACAAAACCGGATGAACAGAACCCGCATTGGCAAAACTAGTCAGGACAGAGCCGGTAAGGCCCGCTACCACACCGGCTTTCCCGGCTGTGTGAATGAAATCTCTTCTGGATAGATCTTTATGTGACATAACTGATTTTTTAGATACTCAATTTAGGTATAAAACATGAAGGCCGGGGTCAGGAAGCCTGAATCCACCGGTATATGTTTGAGTTGCAAAAGGATTGCCAACCAAGCCCGTTCAGGCTTGTTCAATCCGGATAAAGCAGGTATTTTTTCCTTTTAACCTTAAATTGAGAAAGGGCAGGTTCCCAGGATTTTCGGATGTCTTTTTCAGAAACGCCGTCGATAATCTGTTTGCGCAAGAGGGGAGTGCCGGCGAGTTTATCAAAATTTCCGATTTGTTTACTGCGCGACGCATCAAAAAATATTTCTTTCTGCGGATAAGTCCGGTAAAATTCGAACAACCAATTGAGGTTGATTTGTTTTTTTTCACGCAAGGCTTCGAGATCATAACTCTGCAGATCCAGCCCATAACAAAGGGTGTCCTGATAAAGCGGGTGTTCACTCATTCCAGCAATAGAAACCGGTAAAAATTGAAATGCATATTTTCCTGCCAGCGGGGGTGCTCCCAGGACTGTAAAGGGTCGATGCGTGCCACGACCCAGACTGATGACCGTTCCCTCAAAAAGGCAAAGGCTGGGATAAAGTAAAATGGATTCGGGTGTATTGAGATTGGGAGAGGGGGGCACGGGCAAAATATAGCGTGACGAATGGGTGTAGCCCGCATTTTTTATCACCTGCAGTTCACAAGATACTTTGTTCGTCAACCAGCCTTCCCCATTGATCATTTCTGCCATTTCCCCCATGGTCATTCCGTGCACAATGGGAATGGGCTGAAGGCCTACACCCGACCGGAGAGAATCTTCCAACACCGGTCCATCGACATAAAAACCATTGGGATTGGGTCTGTCCAGGATGAGCAATGGTTTGTGGAAATTCGCACAGGCTTGCATCACGCGCTGCAGGGTGATGATATAGGTGAAGAAACGGGCACCTACATCCTGTATATCAAAAACGATCAGGTCAACTCCTTCCAGATCTTGCTGCGAAGGCATGCTTTTTTTCCCGTACAAGGAAACAATCGCAAGGCTGGTGAGCGAATCACGGCTGTCAGAAACAGTGGCTCCATTGCTGGCATTTCCACGGAAACCGTGCTCAGGACCAAATACTTTTACGACCTGGATGCCCGCGTGCAGCAAACTATCCACTAAGGGTATGCCTCGGATCTGCGAGGTGGGATTGGCTACCAGGGCGATCTTTTTACCACGAAGAAGCGGGAAATATTTTTCTGTTTGCTCAGCACCGGTGAGTATGGACGTCGTAGGTAACTGAGCCCTTGAAACCAAACAGATCTGCAGCATGAGATCAAGAAGAATCAAGATGGTTCGCAAAGGCCTCTTCTTCATTTTAAATCCACTGATTTTAAAACCCTTTTCAGTCGTAAAGTTTTTTGGCAATACCCTCTACAACGGTCTTGGGTAAGAGCCAAGCAAAAAACGCACTGAGTTTGTTCATGGCGCCCGTAATCACTTCCGGACGGCGATGGAAAAGACTGTCCACCGCAATTTTTGCGACTGCCTGGGGTGTCATATTAAAACGTTCGGCTGTTTTCTGTCCCTTGGCACCGACATTGGCCCGGTTGACAAAATTGGTATCCGTTGGACCCGGACATATGCAGGTTACGGAAACAGAAGTTTTTTTAAGTTCCTGATGGAGGCCGCGGCTAAAACTCAACACATAGGCTTTGGAGGCGGCATAGGCTGATAAAAACGGAACGGCCTGATAGGAAGCAGAACTGCCGATATTAAGAATATAGGCCTCGGGTAGTTGGAGCAGGTCCGGCAAGAACAGCCGGGTTAGTTTGGTGAGGGTCACAATATTTACTTGCAACATTTGCTCGTGTTCGAGGGGAGAATATTTTTCAAATGAACCACTCAATCCATAACCGGCATTGTTGACCAGCACCGAAACCGTGTATTGATTTTTTTTACACCAGTCGTACACTTTTTCGGCCGCCTGGCTTTCGGATAAGTCCAAAGATAACCAAGCGCAGGTTTTGGAAGTGGCATCCTGAATTTCCTTGGAAACTTTTTCCAGCAAATCGCTCGAACGGGCGACCAGGAGCAGATCATACCCCCGAGCCGCTAAGATTTCCGCAATAGATTTTCCGATTCCTTTGCTGGCTCCGGTGATGAGTGCAAAAGGCATTATAATTCATTTAAGATTCTGAAATCCTCAGTTCTGTACTTTGGAAGCGAAACGGTGGTAAAAAGGCGTCTTGCTGTTTTCGTCTTTGGGCATGTATTTGCCGGTAATGATGGGCACATACATAACACGTCGGCGGCTGGCTTCACCTACATATGGTGACTGCTGCGCCCGGTGCCAGATGCGGCCGTCATGCACGGTAAGATCTCCTGGATTGATATCAAACCCGATTTCACGGGCATCGGGGTTGTTGTCTATGAAGTATTTTTTCTTGAAAAGTAAACGCAGAACACCTTGTGTATGAGTGCCGGGAAGAACACGCAATCCACCCGCTTCAAAAGGGACATGGTCCAGATGAATGCCTACATTCAGCATGGGCATGATCTTTTGGCCTAAAAATAAATCTCTGGGGCTATCGGTATGCCATCCCATCTGAGAAAACTTACTTTCTGGAGTCCGGACATAGTGATTGAGGATCAGTCCGTCCTTTTCATTTTCGGCGATCCTACCTTCGTAGGGAGCCAAAAGTTCCAGGAGTGCCACCAACCGTGGATCTTTTAGAAATTCATGAAAAGTCGTACTATAATTGGATAAAAAGCACAAACGCTGTATGATGGTCTGGCCGTTGTGGTCCTTGCCAAATTTGAGGGGGACGCCGTTGATTTTATCTACGCCTTCATCAAGTAATTGTTTTTCAATGCGGTTTAATTCCTGTATGAAAAAGGCAACTGTTTCGGGCTTGAGAACATTGCGAAATAAGATCACCCCGTTTTTATGGAAAAAGGTTGCTTGTTCCGGGGTTACCTTATCACCTAGAATGAATTCAGGGCATACTAATTTTTTCATATCATGGTAGCATTTAAGTCTTTAGCAGGGGATATTGCCTGATTAAAACCCAGACTTGGACAGGATGAAATTAACTTAAAAATAATTATGAATTTTATTATCCGCAAAATTAATGAATAAAGTGCTATTAACCAGCCCTTCTTCCATTCTTATTTCCCCAATTGTTAATTACCGGGATAAATTAAACGTTTAAATCAGCCCGTTGGTATCTGAAAAAAAGTTCTCCGAAAACCCTTAGACGGTTAACGAATCGGGTTTTTCCATTTTTGAAAATATTACTGCAAACCGGTATACAATATAAGTAAATAACGGAGCTGCCAATACGTCAATCGTATAATGCACATGTTGAACGAGCAGCAGAATGGCCAGCAGGATCGTGGCAAAAAGCGCATAAACGCGATCAGATTTCTTTTTAAGGCACAAAAAAACCAGAAAAACAGTTGTAGTATGTCCGGAAAAAAACAGGTCGTGGGTAATATAATGCGCCCCGTAAAATAGGTTGGTAATCGGGTCGGCCAGGGGGATGAGTCCTACCGGCGGATTCAGCGAAATCAAGCCAATACAGGCCATTCTCAGCAAGGTAACCCCGTTATAAGACCAAAGGGTAACCAATAACATATGGGGATCTCGGAAGATTCTGATAATCAACAGCAAACACGAAGACCAGATCAGGAAGAACACCGCCACCGAGGTATTCCTGGGCGGAATCAGTTCCAATACAAAGTCCGTCAAAACCCTGCCATTTCTTGCTTCAATGGCTAGAAAAAAGAAGGGTAAGGCGCTCAGAATCGCGATAAATAGGATCATTCCAGTCAGGAGCTTCCATCTAAAGACGGGATTTTTCCATGCTTCGGACCAGCCCAGCCCGGAGGCCTCGGACCGGGTGACTGAGCCATTTTTCCCGGTCGTTGACGATTCGGAAATTTTAACGCTTTTCAGTTTTTCAGGCTGCAATTAGGAATATTTTTAATAAATAAGTTGATTTTAATCAAGTGATTCGGTGGATTTTAAAGGACCACCCCGGACTTTTGCTACCGGTTATTTTTTAAAAGTGCCAGCGTTTGAAAGCCTCCATCGCCGCGTATTTGGTCAAGCCCAATTGAGCATATAGGTCGGCGGTATTGGCATTGCGGTCCTCGGCCCTTTGCCAGAATTCCCGGCTGTCCGAACCCTGAAAGGGTACCATATCTTTTTGTGACTGGTGGATGAAGATGCCGAATCGTTTCTTTAGGACCTGATCTGGACTCATGGGGATGGCCATTTCAATTTCGCTGACGTCCCATTCTTGCCAGGCACCCTTATATAACCAAACCCAGCAATCCTTTACCCAGGATTCCCCGGCATTTTTCAGGCGTCTCAGGGATTCAAAGACCACGTCCAGACATACTTTGTGCGTTCCATGGGGATCGGCCAGATCGCCGGCACAATAAACCTGATGGGGTTTAATTTTTTGCAAGAGATCAATGGTAATGACGACATCGGCTTCACTCATGGGTTTTTTTTCAATCGTTCCGGTCTCATAAAACGGAAGATTCATAAAATGAATTCCTGTGTCCGGTATACCCACGTACCGGCAAGTAGCGCTGGCTTCACTGCGCCGGATCAGTCCTTTGATATTTCTGATTTCCGGTGAATCCACGCCGGAATTTTTCTTCCCTTTCAGATATTTCTTGGCGTCGGCCAGTATCTGCGAAGACCGCTGGTGATCGATTCCAAACATCGCCTCAAAGCCGACAGCAAAATCTATAAAGCGGGTCACGAATTCATCGGTCACTGCAATATTTCCCGAAGTCTGATATCCGACATGAACTTCATGACCTTGATCGTGCAGGCGCATAAAAGTTCCACCCATGGAGATAATATCGTCATCAGGATGCGGAGAAAAAATGAGACATCTCTTTGGATAGGGAACCATTCTTTCCGGAGCATTGGGCAGGGGTTTGTTCTTTCCACCCGGCCAACCCGTAATGCTGTCGCGCAACATGTAAAATACTTCCAGGTTTATTTCGTAGGCATCTCCTTTGACGGCGAGCAGATCACTCAATCCATGGTCATTATAATCTTTGTCCGTTAAACTTAAAATGGGTTTTCCCAATTTGAGCGCGGTACCCACCACGGCTTTTCGCAGGATATCTGAATTCCAGTCGCAGTCTCCTGTCAGCCAGGGAGCTTTGAAACGGATCAGATCGGCAGCAGCTGCTTCGTCTGTAACAAATAAAGTGTTTTCATGTTCCTGCAGAATGGAAGCCGGCATTTCTTCGGTAACATTTCCTTCCAGGGATTTTTGCACGGCAACCGCTTTGTTACTTCCCCAGGCCATCAAGATGATCTGCCTGCTTTTCAAAATGGTGCTGATGCCCATGGTCACCGATAGCCGGGGAACCTGGGTAACGCTTTCAAAATCCCCCGCATTGGAAAGGCGGGTGGATATTTCCAAAGGGGTTACTCTTGTTTTGGAAAACCGGCTGGACCCAGGTTCGTTAAAACCAATGTGGCCATTGGATCCGATCCCCAGAATCTGCAGGTCAATACCTCCTGCATCGGTAATGGATTGTTCATAAGCGCTGCAAAATGCTTTCATCGATTCCTTGGGCAACTCGCCGTTGGGGATATGGCAGTTTCTCGGATCAATGTCGATGTGATCAAAGAAATTTTCTTTCATGAAACGATAATAACTCTGGGCCGCATCTCGGGTAATCGGGTAATATTCATCGAGGTTGAAAGCGATGACATTGCGAAAGCTGAGGCCTTCTTCCCGGTGCATCCTGATCAGTTCGCCGTAGAGTTTCAGGGGCGACTTACCCGTGGAAAGACCCAGCACGCAGCGGTCCTTATTTTTTTCTTTTTGGCCAATGAGTTCGGCTATTTTTTTTGCAACGAACACAGACCCATCCTGAGCATTGGGAAAAATAGCCAGGGGAATTTTTTCAAAAGAGTCAACCATTTTCATTGTGCAATCAGTTTATTTCTATTGATCTGCGAAAATAGGTTCTTTTAATCGCAAAGCATAAAGCTGCGAAGCCAAAGGAATTTGAATTTTTAAAAAAATGGAAATATATTCCCGAATTTAAAAAACAGACGGGTTCGGGATGATGGAAAGTCTTACTGCAGGGACTCGTAACACAAAGTCAGGAGCTGGCGGCTCTCGGGATCTATTTGCCTGCTTTCTATTTTTTGGCGAAGACCTTCCATGAGTTGTTGGTAGCGTTGGTGGAGGTCTCTTTTCTTATTTAGTTTTCCAACGATCAGATCGGTACAAATATTTCCTCCGCTTCGTGTATTCAGCGACCAGTCCGGATGGGCTGTGAAAAATTGATCCATATGAGCGATGGAACTCATCTGATCACAAAAAGGTACCAGTTCATATTGAAGCGTTTGGGCTAGCCAGTCGCCGACCATAAATAAGTCCCGGTAATTGTAAATGGAATGGTCCCTGATTTCCGTCGAGTCCGCATCTATTCCTGGAAAATCCTTCTTATACAAGATGATGCTGCAAAGATTGGATTCTTTGTTTAGAATCTCACTCATAAAGGATTCCTTGATTTCCCGTATCGCTGAATGCCAGATTTCAAGTTGGAAATCAACCCGATAGCTGATCGGGAAATGGCTGATAAAAACAATGGAAAGTTCGTCCTGACTGGTTTTATTTTTTCTCTTGTAACTGTAATTTGACCGGTTGAATTCAAAGCGCGCATTTTTCATAAAGCCGCCAGTCAATTTATAAATATAGGCTTGAATATCTCGAAGCCAAAGTTCGAGCGTGGGCGATTGTTTGCTATTAGAATCCATGCGAAAAAAATTACAACCTGAAAGTCGGACCAATGCCGCTCTAAATTAATAATCCGTTCCCGCATTCTGAAATGTAAGGGCTTTTATTTTACTGTATTTTGCCCGATATCACTGACACGATTATGGCCGAAGCATTTTGTCGATCGTGATAGAGGCGAATGGCAGATTTTTGAAAATCTGCATCGTCGCAGGTGTAAATATTGATGAATTTTTGAGGGTTTCTGTCCGAAAGTGGGAACCAACTGCTCTGAATCTGAATCATGACCCGGTGACCCTTGCGAAAGGTATGGGCCACATCGGGCATCGAGAAGCGGACCGTGTCCATCTTGCCGGGTTCGAAGGGTTCAGGTTTTTCAAAACTATGCCTGAATTTGCCGCGAAATATATCGCCACGCACCAGCATTTGATATCCGCCCATGGGATATTTTTTCACCGGATCGTTCACTGCGTAAATATCTACCCGGTTATAGGAACCACTATCAGGATAAACATCAATCAGTTTGACGACAAAATCTGCATCCGTTGTGCTGATGCTTGTTAGCAACATGGCCGTGACAGGCCCTCCAACGGTAAAATCTCCTTCCAGCACCGGACTTTGATAAGTTAATACATCGGGCCGGCGACTGGCAAACCGCTGGTCATCGGTCATGTAGTCTCGGGTCCGGTTGAAATGAATTTCCTGGGTATAGGGGACTGGATGAGAAGGATCGCTGGTGTATTCATCATAGGAAGAATCTTTTTGCGATACCGCGGTCGAAAGCGCCGCTCCTTCGCGCAAATAAATTTTTTCATCCTTCGCTTCCATAGGAGGCCATGAATCAAAGTGCCGCCACTTATTTTCGCCGGTAAAAAATATGGTGGCCCGCGAGATGGCCGGATCCTTTTCTCCTTTCAAATAATAGTTAAAAAAAGGAACCTCAATTTCCTGCTGATAATATAAAACGGTATTGGCGCCAAAGTCGATATTGCCAAGATGTGTTCCATCCAAACTTCCCCACTGACCATGATACCAAGGTCCCATCACCAGCCTCGCGTTGGTTGGTTCGCTTTGTTTTCTGATGGCCTTATAAAGATTCCAGGCACCGAAACAATCTTCGGCATCGAAAAGACCGCCGACTACCAGGATCGCTGGTTTAATATCGTATTGAGCAACCCGTGCATTTCTCGCCTTCCACCAGCTGTCATAGTTTGGATGGTCATACAATTCCCGAAAGAAAGCAATGCTGTCGCCGGTAAATTTTAATAAATGCTTGTCGGCGCCCTGGCTGAGGTAAAATTGAAAGTTATCCTTGCTGTTATAAGGATCGGGCATGGGCGTTTCGTTGTTCAGCGGACGAAGATGGGGTCTTCCAAATCCGCCCGATACATAGAAATCAAATCCGTCCATGTAAAAAAATGCTCCATTGTGATGAAAGTCATCTCCGATGAACCAGTCTGTTACCGGCGCCTGGGGACTCACCGCTTTTAGTGCCGGATGTCCCGAAGCCGCCGCCATACCAGCATAAAAACCGGGATAGGAGGTACCCAAAATGCCCACTTTGCCATTGTTTCCCGGTATGTTTTTTACCAGCCAGTCTATCCCATCATAGGCATCCGTGGACTCATCAATATCTGTGGGTTTCTTATTTTTAATATATGGGCGAACATCTACAAATTTCCCTTCACTCATCCACCGGCCCCTTACATCCTGCAAAACAACAATATACCCTTCTTTTAGATAGTCCATCAGATAAGTGTCGTAAAGCGGGGAGTATTCATTGAGTCCATAGGGTTTACAACTGTAGGGCGTTCTTTGCAAAAGCACTGGATGTTTTTCGGTGCTGTCCTTCGGGGCGTAAACGGAAGTAAAAAGCTTGATGCCATCGCGCATGGGAACGGTTTTCTCTATCTTATAATAATTTTCACGAAACCAGACACTGTCCCGGTTTACAGATTGAGCTGTCCCGTATAAGGTGTAAAAAACTGCTAGAAAAAGTAAAACTGATTTCATACAATCGTTTCAGATGAGAGTATGAAAGTAATTAACCTAACTTGAGTTATAAACTAAACGAGATGTTCAACAGAAGAAAATTCCTGGGATCATCCCTGCTTGCATCTTCGGGATTGTTTCTCCGGACAAGCCCCGCCAAAATTCTTCCACAGGCTGGTAGTCCCCTGGTGATTTCAACCTGGGATTTTGGCAAAGCAGCAAACCAGGCGGCCTGGGAAATCCTGGGTAAAAACGGGCGAGCCCTGGACGCGGTGGAAGCTGGGGTCATGGTTCCAGAGGCAGATCCCAACAATCATTCAGTGGGTTATGGCGGTTTGCCTGACCGCGACGGGCATGTGACACTAGACGCCTGTATTATGGATGAAAAGAGCAACTGCGGTTCGGTGATGTGCCTTGAGTTTATTGTCCATCCCATTTCGGTGGCCAGAATGGTGATGGAAAAAACACCGCATGTGGTCCTGACTGGAGAAGGCGCCCTGGAATTTGCCCTGGCCAATGGATTTAAAAAAGAAAACCTGCTGACGCCCGAAAGCGAAAAAATCTGGCGGGAATGGCTGAAAAATTCAAAATACGAGCCGGTCATCAATATAGAAAACAAAAAATACAGCTTTGCGGAAAACCAGATGGCACCCGGAGGACCCTTCAACCACGATACCATCGGGATGCTGGCCATGGACAGCCGGGGAGATTTGTGCGGCGCCTGTACCACCAGCGGGATGGCTTTTAAAATGCACGGCAGGGTAGGTGATTCACCCATTATTGGCGCCGGTCTTTTTGTGGACAATGAAATCGGATCGGCTACTTCCACCGGTGTAGGCGAAGAAGTCATCCGCATTGTCGGATCACACCTGGTGGTGGAATTTATGCGCCAGGGATTTGAACCCCGCGAAGCCTGTCGCAGAGCAGTGGAAAGAATTGTGAAAAGGGATCCGAAGAAAGCCATGGACCTGCAGGTAGGATTTCTGGCGATGAGAAAAGATGGCCGTTACGGTGCATTTTGCATTCAGAAAGGGTTCACTTATGCGGTTCATTCCAATACAGAAGATAAAATTTATCAATCTGAAAGCTGGTTTAGCTGATGGAAAAAAATATTCTTGAAATCTGCTGTTATAATCTTGAATCGGTCATGAACGCCTCGGCTGCTGGGGGCGACAGGATTGAACTCTGCGCCGACCCGGGGGCAGGTGGAACAACCCCAGGCATCGGATTGATCAAGACCGTTCGGAAAAAAATCGAACTGACGCTCTATCCCATTATACGGATAAGGGGAGGAGATTTTTTATTTTCAGACGAAGAATTCCAGGTCATGTTGCAGGAAGTGGATTCCTGCAAGTCTGCCGGATGCGAAGGTGTTGTCTTTGGCATGCTGCAACCCGATGGCCGGATCGATAAATTACACGCATCCAGACTGGTGGAAAGGGCTTATCCCATGGGGGTTTGTTTTCACCGGGCCTTTGACTGGACGCGCAATCCATTTGAGGCCCTGGAAGATATTATCGAGATAGGATGTGAAAGGATACTCACTTCCGGTCAGCAGCCGACGGCCATCATGGGTGCCTCCCTGATCCGGGACCTGATAAAAATGGCCGATGGCCGTATAGAAATCATGCCGGGATCCGGGATTCGCGCGCACAATATCCGTGACCTGAAAATAGAAACCGGCGCCACGCAGTTTCACAGTTCAGCCCGCATCCTGAAAAAAACGTCGATGGAATTTATTCAGCCTTTTATGGCCGAAGACCAATCCCTGGTAATGGCCGATAGAGGTGAGATTGAACAAATGGTCGCACATCTTTCAAGAATCTAAGAAAATCGACTTCAAAAATTGCGACTTGCCTTTACTTAGTTTCACTCCGACTGGGACCTCAGATGACTTTTGAAATTTTCAAGAGATTGGTCGGTAAATGTTCATCCACGGGTATGCTGCCTGTATTGATGATCACATCTCCTTTTTTTATGAAACCTCTTTGTTTGAGGATTTCCGTGAGGTCGGAAACGATCTCATCCATGCTATCTTCCTCTGCATAGTGAAAGGCCCGTACTCCCCAACTTAAACTCAACTGATTGATGAGCGTTTTTTCTTTTGAGAAAATAAACAGGGGCGACTTCGGTCGGTAGCTGGACAACATAAATCCGGTATAGCCACTTTCCGTCATGCCGATGAGTGCATTGGCCTGCGTATCCTTTGCCAATTTACAGGCATTGTAACAAATGGCGTCGCTCAGAAAAGAAGGTGAGTGGGGTTGGGGTTCCAGTTCGTCTTCCCGATTGTAGTGGTAGTCGGTCCTTTCTACTTCCATGATGATTTTCCGCATCGTCTCCACCACCAAGGTGGGATAGTTGCCGGTCGCGGTTTCAGCACTCAGCATCACTGCATCAGCACCTTCCAATACGGCATTGGCTACGTCGGTGATCTCGCTGCGGTTGGGTTTGGTTCTGTCAATCATGCTCTCCATCATCTGGGTAGCTACGATGACCGGTTTGGCGCGGTGGATGGATTTGCGGATGATTTGTTTTTGAATAAGGGGAACCTGTTCTACGGGAAGCTCCACACCCAGGTCTCCCCGGGCGACCATGATTCCATCTGATTCCAGAATGATCTCCCGAAGATTGGTCAGTGCTTCGGGCATTTCGATCTTGGCAATGATTTTGGTTTTACTTTTTTTCTGGTTCAATTTGTCCCGCAATCCCACAATATCATTTACTTTCCGAACAAATGACAAAGCCACCCAATCCAGCTTTTGTTCGATAATGAAAGCCAGGTCTGCCTCGTCCTTTTCGGTTATTGCGGGCAGGGAAATTTTCGTATCCGGCAGGTTGATCCCTTTTTTGGATGAAATGAGTCCCCCCAGTTTTACTTGTACTTTCACATCGTTGTTCTTTTCAATGCTGACCACTTTCACTTCCAGCTTACCATCGTCTATCATGATGATATTACCCACCTTGACATCTTCATGCAGGTTTGGATAGGAGACATAAATGCGTTCTTTGGTTCCAACCAGTTTGGTATTGGTAAATGTCAACACTTCCCCTTCGCTCACCAGTATGCTGCCTCCTTCTATTTCACCCACCCGGAGTTTGGGACCCTGGAGGTCTCCCAGGATCGCTATATTGAAGGGCTCTGTAGAATTGATCTTTCGAATGTGCTCGATGATTTTTGATTTGTCTTCATGGCTTCCATGGGAAAAATTTAACCGGAAGACATTGACTCCGGCTTTTACCAGCGAGAGCAGTTTGTCATAGGTGTCGCAGGCAGGTCCTACCGTGGCAACGATTTTGGTCCGGTGAAATGTATGCTCCAGTCCGGCTTGTTTGTCCATCTGGTCGTACAAATACTTATCGAGATTCTTTGACATCTTTGTTTTGTTGTTTGAATTGACGAAAAATAAAAACTAGAGACTCTTTTATAACGGCACCAAGCGAACGGGAAATGCCCCTTGCTTTGAACGGATTTTATTTAAGAAGCCAGGATTTTAATAATCTTAAGCCAGTCATCGCTGATTTTTTGTTTGGCTTTTACTGCTTTTTCCAGTGGGGTGTAATGAATTTTATTATTCACGATGCCCACCATGACATTAAATCTGTTTTCCAATAAACACTCCACGGCTGAGTAACCCATGCGGCTGGCGATCACCCGATCCAGACAGCTGGGTGAACCACCCCGTTGAATATGTCCTAAGATGCAAACCCGGGTATCTATATTAGGCAGTCTTTGTTTTACAACCTTGGCTACTTCTTCTGCCCCTCCGTAGTTGTCCCCTTCGGCAACGACTACCAGGTTGACCAGTTTTTTTCTTTTTTCTTTTTCCTGCAAGGAGCTGACCAGTTCTTCTATATCAGTTTTCCTTTCCGGGATCAGAATATTTTCGGCACCGGTGGCGATGCCACTGTGCAGCGCAATATAACCGGCATCCCGACCCATGACCTCTATGACAAAAAGGCGATCGTGGGCATCGGCCGTGTCGCGGATTTTATCGATCGCTTCAACAGCCGTATTGACCGCCGTATCAAAACCAATTGTAAAATCTGTACCGGCGATATCTTTATCAATGGTCCCGGGCAGGCCGATACAGGGAATTTCAAATTCAGAACTGAATTTATGGGCACCCCGGAATGAGCCGTCGCCTCCGATGATGATCAGGCCGTTGATACCCAACTTCTTCAGGTTGGCATAAGCCCGGGATCTGCCTTCATATTCAAAGAATTCCTTACACCGGGCTGTTTTTAATATGGTTCCTCCGCGTTGGATAATGTTGGCTACGCTGCGTGAATGAAGGGGAATGATGTCGTTTTCAATAATCCCGCTATAACCCCGCATAATCCCGAAAACCTCCAATCCATTGTAAATTCCTGTGCGAACCACGGCCCGAACGGCGGCATTCATTCCCGGTGAATCACCTCCGGATGTGAGTACGCCGATTTTTGAAACTTTTTGTTGCATTAATTAAGAAAAAGTTGGTTTTTTTGAACCGGTATCAACCAAATGACCGATTTATTGAAATTTATTAATCTTTCCAAAACGGTCCCAAAAATAAGCATTTGAATTGAATCGTGACGTGTAAAGACGGTTAATTCAGCGACAACTTACGTATGTAATTCTGCAATCATACATCGGGCACTTCCGCCACCATTGGTTTCAATATGCTGCAAAGAAGAGTGAAGGATCTGGTTATATTTCGCAAGTTTTTCTTGCTGATCGAGATCAAGACAAGTCCAGGCGGCCGTAGACATTACCAGAATCTTTTCCTTCCGGTCGTTTTCTAGTTGCAGCATATTACCGGCAAATTGATTCATCTGGGTAAGGCTGATTGGTATCAATTCCTTTCCGGAAGAAAGGATGGTTTCGGTCACCTGTTTTTTTTCTGTCTGATCGGCTATGGAATCCAAACAAATCACGACAAAGCGGTCGGCGACACACATCATGACATTGGTATGATAAATATCCTGACCGGATTTATCTGTGGCATGAAAAACAACCGGCTGGTAGTTTAATTTTTTACAAAAATCTTCCAGCACCCTTAAATCCGTCCTGGGAGAAAGACAGGCATAGGCGTACCGCTTTTCCCGGTCCAAGACCATGCTTCCGGTGCCCTCCAAAAAAAGATGTTGAGATTCGTAGTGGGTAAAATCGATCAGGTGATGGTAGTGAAATTTTTGCTTTATCAATTCCAGGACCTCCGGTTTTCTTTCCTGTCTTCTGTTCGGTGCAAACATCGGGTAAAGGCAATAAACACCCGATTCGTGAAAAGAAATCCAGTTATTGGGAAAAATAGCATCTGGTGTATGCGGATCGGCGGAATCTTCCACCGTATTTACTTCAATGCCTTTTTGGCGAAGGGCCGATACAAAATGATCAAATTCCTTGACTGCTTTTTCCGTCAGATTTTTCTGGTCTCCTTTAACCTGAAAACGATTGTTGACCGCCGTTTGTGCATTGTAAACGAAGTGCAGGGGGCGAATCATCAATACTTTAGAAGTGTTTTGCATTTCCCTTCATTTATACATCATCCCGCAATAAGGGCATACTCATACAATGAAACCCACCCCGGGCCCGCGAAAGTTCGGCCGACGGCATCAGGATGATGGTGTCTTTTATTTGTTCCGCTTTCAAGGATCCTTCTTCCAACTGGCGGATCAGGTCATGGGCATGAACAATCTCAAATCCATTTTCTTTGAAGGCCTCGTTGGTCTTGTCGTTTCGGTCGTATCCGAGTACCACTCCTTCTTTCAGGGCCAGCAGGTTGCAGGAATCTGTCCACTGTTCCCGGGCATCAAAAGGAAATTCATTGTTGCCAGAGTATATAATTCTGACCTTTCCTGAAACCTTCAAATCTTCTTTACTGATATCAGTCAACAGATCTTCCAGGTTGTCAAAATAAACCGGATGATCCAGGTCCTTTTTCTTAAACTGGATGATTTTAAGTTTTTCATCTTTTTTAGTTCCTTCCAAAGCCCGCTGCACGGAATCATCGTCCTCGTGTTTCATCGATTTTTTGGAAAAGACACCCAGCATTACCCAGGCATCCTTTCTCACCTGCGTGAAAACCGTGTCGATATGCATATAGTCCCTTTTCTTGGGGATCTTGATGACTGTGATTTTTTTTACTACATTTTTCTCGAAGAGTAATTGGATAGCCTGATACGCTGCTTCCATCGTGGTTCTTTCACTGACGCCGATCAGCAAGTGATCCTTGGTTACGACCATGACATCTCCACCCTCCAGGGTAACTTTGCGGTCATCGGATTCTTTTGGCAATAAAAAATGATGATATCCATCATTGAGTTCAAGAATATTTTCCTGACAGGATTTAAAAATCGAATGATTGAAGAATATATATTTCGCAATCAATGCTTCCCGGGTGCGGGCTTTTTTGGCGGGCTTGTTGAGCAAAACAAATTCATTGATGACAATGCCAATATCGCGCGTGAATATGAAATTCGGAATGGGTGCAAACAGCATGCGGCCATTTTCCAAGGTTCCAGTAATAAAGGTCTTGGCTAGTTCCACGGGTTGAAGCTCCAGCAACTCCTTTTGGGTATCGTAAGAACAATTTTCAATGGCACAGACAGATGCTGCCAGTTTTAGACGGATCTCCAGGTCTTCCAGGATCTCAGCCAGCAGCCACTGGAGTTCAATTACTTTGTCGGAGCGAAAAAAATCTTTGTGACCAGGTTTATAAAAATTTCTTTTATTTTTTTCTGAATCAATGCTTTTGAGTTTACCCAAAATCAGATCGGGATCCAGAAAATACAGGAGCAGCTTGGTGTAAAAGTCGTATTCTTTTTTTCGGATCGTGTCCAGGTGAACGATGTCTTCGAACAACCAGTCCTGTGCTTTGGAAGGCACCACTTTCCCCAACCCGCTGTCCGGGCTATGCACCAACAGGCGTCGCAGGCGCCCAACTTCAGAACTTACTTTAATAATATTGGGATTCTTAGTCATACCAGTTTTTCGGGCGCTAAAGGTAACTAAAGCCTGCGGCCGTTCAAAACCTAACAGTTGTTAGTATTTCAACACAATTCTGCTATTTTTGCCCGGAAATTTTTCACCATGGATTTTTCATTATCGGAAGAACAGCTTTCCATCCGACAGGCTGCACGGGATTTTGCGCGCCAAGAATGTTTACCAGGAGTCATCGAAAGAGATGAAAAACAGCAGTTGCCGCGGGAACAGCTGTTGAAACTGGCCGATCTGGGATTTTTAGGCATGATGGTAAGCCCTCAATATGGAGGCGCCGGACTGGACACGGTGAGTTATGTACTGGCCATGGAAGAAATCAGTAAGATCGATTCCAGTGTGTCGGTGGCCATGAGTGTAAATAACTCGCTGGTCTGCTGGGGCCTGGATACGTTTGGGTCGGAATTTCAAAAAGATAAGTATTTAAGGCACCTGGCGGCAGGTAAAAAAGACGGTGATCTGTATATCGGTGCTTTTCTACTGAGCGAGCCGGAAGCGGGTAGTGATGCCACTTCTCAAAAAACGACAGCCATCCTAAAGGGAGATCATTATGTGTTGAACGGGATGAAAAACTGGATTACCAATGGGAATTCCGCATCGGTCTATTTGGTCATGGCACAAACCGATGCCTCCAAAGGCAGTAAGGGGATCAACGCTTTTATAGTAGAAAAGAAAACCCCCGGCGTAGAAATTGGGGCCAAGGAAAATAAATTAGGTATCCGGGGATCGGACACCCATAGTGTCGGTTTTAATGAAGTCATGGTACCCAAAGAAAATCGGATAGGTGAGGAGGGGTTTGGATTTCATTTCGCCATGAGAACTCTGTCTGGCGGACGGATTGGTATCGCTTCGCAGGCGCTTGGGATCGCTTCGGGCGCTTATGAGCTGTCCGTAAAATATGCCAAAGAAAGAAAAGCTTTTGGTACTGAAATAAAAAACCACCAGATCATTCAGTTTAAACTCGCCGATATGGCGACCCGGATTGAGGCCTCACGCCTGCTCTGCCTTAAAGCAGCCAAAGAAAAAGATCTGGGAATGGACTATTCGATCAGCTCCTCAATGGCCAAGGTCTTTGCCAGTGAGACCGCTATGTGGACAGCCACGGAAGCCGTACAGATACATGGCGGATATGGATTCGTGAAAGAGTACCATGTGGAAAGACTGATGCGGGATGCCAAAATCACCCAGATTTATGAAGGGACCAGCGAAGTACAGCGCATTGTTATTTCCAGGAGTCTCTTAAAATGATTGGTATGAACCCGACCGCTTACCAGGAAATTAAAAACAAGTTAGATCCTGCGGGAGTTGAATTGCTGGCCGTTTCCAAAACGAAATCGGTGGAAGAAATTCAAGCCCTGTATGACCTGGGTCAAAGGGATTTCGGCGAAAATTATGTACAGGAAATGGTAGAGAAACAGGCCAGACTTCCCAAAGACGTCCGCTGGCATTTTATAGGTCACCTGCAGACCAACAAAGTAAAATTCATAGTTCCCTTTGTTTATATGATTCAATCCGTTGATAGTCTAAAACTCTTGCAGGAAATAGACAAACAGGCGGCAAAACATCAACGAAATATCCTTTGTCTCCTTCAGGTTTTCATCGCAAAGGAGGAAACTAAATTCGGACTCTCCCCGTCCGAACTGGATTCACTGATCGTGACCGTAAACCAAAACAGGCAGGACGGCAGGTTCAGTCACTCCCGGATTGCGGGATGCATGGGTATGGCCTCCATGACAGAAGATCTCGAGGAGATCCGAAACGAATTCCATGCATTGGGGGAAGTTTTTTCCAGGATAAAATCCGGGTTCCCGCAGGATCCGGTGAATACGCTGAGCATGGGAATGAGCCACGACTATCCCATAGCCCTGGCAGAAGGATCTACTATGGTTCGCATCGGTACGCTTCTTTTCGGAAAACGATGAGGAACTTCAGGGCTTATGGAAAGAAAAGCGCACTCCTGTCGCCCATAACCTTTGCAGCGGTTCACTCGTTAGGTGTAGATCTCAAAATGAATTAATTTCGCACCCTGATATATTGATCCTTATGGCGGAAATACAAGCGGAAGAGCGATCTCTGAATTTTCTGGAAGAAATTGTCGAAGAAGACCTTAAAAGTGGCAGATATAAAAACATTCTTACCCGGTTTCCACCTGAACCGAACGGATATCTGCACATCGGGCACGCCAAATCCATTTGTTTAAATTTTGGACTGGCGCTCAAATATGGAGGGAAAACAAATCTTCGTTTTGATGATACCAATCCGACCAAAGAAGAAACCGAATATGTCGACAGCATTATTGAAGACGTAAAATGGCTGGGATTTATACCCCAACAGGTATTGTATGCTTCCGACTATTTCGAACAACTTTATCAGCTTGCGGTGAAACTGATCAAGAAAGGGCTGGCCTATGTCGACGATAGCAGCAGCGAAGAAATAGCCATTCAAAAAGGGACACCCACCGAGCCCGGTATGGCCAACCGTTACCGAGACCGGACGGTCGAAGAAAACCTTCATTTGTTTGACGGCATGCGATCGGGTCAATACGCAGATGGTGAAAAAGTTTTGCGGGCCAAAGTCGACCTGAGTTCTCCCAACATGCAAATGCGCGACCCCATCATATACCGGATTAAAAAGGCACACCACCACCGTACGGGCAATCAGTGGTGTATCTATCCGATGTACGATTTTGCACACGGCCAGAGTGATTCCATTGAAAATATCACCCATTCGATCTGCACCCTGGAATTCATTCCCCACAGGCCTTTATACGACTGGTTTATTGAAAAACTCGACATCTTCCCTTCCCACCAATATGAATTTGCCCGGCTTAATCTCAGTTTCACCGTGATGAGTAAACGAAAGTTGCTCCAACTCGTGGATGAAAATTATGTTCAGTCCTGGGATGATCCACGTATGCCAACCATTTCCGGTCTGCGTCGACGGGGTTATACGCCAGAAAGTATACGCAATTTCACAGACCGAATCGGTGTGCAGAAAAGAGACAATCTGATTGATGTATCCCTGCTGGAATTTTGTCTACGTGAGGACCTGAATAAAAACGCCCTTCGCAAAATGGTGGTATTTGATCCCCTGCCGGTGACGATCACCAACTATCCGGATACCGTGGAAATGATGACCACGGAAGATTACCCGGAAGGAGGAGAAAAAAAAGGCAGTCGGTCCGTTCCTTTTTCCAGGGAACTCTTTATAGAACGGGAAGATTTCATGGAAGATCCCCCCAAAAAATTCTTTCGGCTTGCTCCCGGCAAAAGGGTACGGCTTAAAAGCGCCTATATCATTCAATGTGATGAAGTAGTAAAAGACAGCGAGGGTAAAATTATAGCCCTGAACTGTCAATATTTGCCGGAAAGCAAAAGCGGGGCAGATCTGTCTGGTCTAAAAGTGCAAGGCACCCTGCATTGGGTTAGCCGGGCCCAGGCCGTACCGGTTACCTTGCGCTTATATGACCGGCTTTTTAAGGTGGAAAATCCGGCAGCATCCGAGGGTGATTTTAAAGAATATATCAACCCCGACTCACTGGAAATAATTGAAAAGGCCTACGCAGAACCCTCCCTGTCTGGTGCCGTCATGGAAGAACGATACCAGTTTTTGCGTAAAGGTTATTTCTGTCTGGATAAAGACAGCAGCCCGGGTCATCTCATTTTTAACAGAACGGTCAGTCTGAAAGATACCTGGGTTAAAGAGGCAAAGAAAGCATGATGTAGGAAGGGTAGGCTGCCAATACCCACCCGGATGCATCAATTACCACCTGGTTTGCCACCCTGCTGTTGCATGCGTTGCATATTTGCCTGACGCCAATCTTTGTATTGGGTCAACAGAGAGTCCCCCAATACCGGTTGTAGTCTTTTATCGACCTGTTCTGAAATGTCCTTCATTTTTGCCATTTTCTGGTCCTGGCTGAGGGACTGATCCTGATAAATTTCCCGGAGCTGTGGCCGGTAGGACGAGCTGACAGCCACTACCGAATCGGCCTGCACACTGGTCATTTTCAAATCTGTCATTAATTTTTGTTTCATTTGAGCTTGACGAGCGGCAGCATCCTGTTGGGCAAAACTGCTGGTAGAGAAGCACAATAAAAGCGTGACCAAGACGGATACTGTTGCTAAGATTCGTTTCATAACGGAAGATTTTGATATGCCCATTTCAATACCAAACATATGCCAGACATTTTATTTATTAACGCTTTGTGAAGAAACCAAGAACCCATGGCCCATCGATCTTCAACGCTTTCATATCTTTTGTAAATTGCGCTCATGAAGCAATACCTGGATTTACTTCGGCACGTAGCTGAAAACGGTGTTCAGAAGGAAGATCGTACCGGAACCGGTACCCAAAGTTGTTTTGGTTATCAGATGCGGTTTGACCTGAGGAATGGATTCCCCATGGTCACCACCAAAAAACTTCATGTTAAAAGTATTATTTATGAATTGCTTTGGTTTTTGAAAGGCGAAACCAATATTGGTTATCTGAAGGATCACGGCGTCCGGATCTGGGACGAATGGGCCAATCCCGAGGGTGAGCTGGGACCAGTATATGGTAAACAGTGGAGGAGCTGGACGGGAGCTGATGGGCAACAGGTAGATCAGATCAGTGATTTGATTCAACAACTGAAGACAAATCCGAACAGTCGCAGAATGATTGTCAGTGCCTGGAATGTGGCAGAACTGCCGGAAATGGCCCTGATGCCCTGTCATGTTTTATTTCAGTTTTATGTAGCACCTCCGGAAATTCCTGGCCGCCGTGGACGGTTAAGTTGTCAGCTTTATCAACGTTCGGCCGATGTTTTTCTAGGTGTTCCCTTCAATATCGCCTCCTATGCTTTGTTGACACTCATGATCGCCCAGGTTACCAACCTGGAGGCAGGAGAGTTTATCCATAGTTTTGGAGATGTGCATTTATACAACAATCACCAGCAGCAGGCGGTCCTTCAATTGACGCGCACACCCAACCCGCTTCCCCGGATGAAACTGAATCCGGAAGTAAAAAACATTTTTGATTTTCGTTTTGAGGATTTTACGCTGGAGGATTACAACCCCCATCCCACGATCAAAGCCCAGGTAGCCGTGTAAAAAAAAATTATGAAGTTATCCATCATCGTGGCCGCCAGCGAAAACAACGCCATTGGGAAAAACAACAACATGTTGTGGAATCTGCCCGAAGACATGCGCTTTTTCAAAAATACCACTTGGGGATTCCCATTAATCATGGGAAGAAAAACCTTCGAGGCACTGGGGAATAAAGCGCTCGCTGGAAGATTTAATATCGTAATCAGTCGCCAACCTGAATATCAAACCGGAAATCCGGAAGTACAGCAGGCCGATAGTCTGATGAAGGCCATCGATCTGGCAAAAAAAACAGACGCAAAGGAAGCTTTTATCGGAGGAGGTGGTCAGATTTATAAGGAATCTCTTTTATTGTGCGATACCATTTATATGACTCGGGTTTTTGCCCAACTGCAAGGAGATGCATTTTTCCCGGTGATACCGGAAGATGTCTTTCAGTTAACCCATTCCAAATTGGTTTCCGCCGATGAAAAACACGCCTATGCCATGGACTTCCAGACCTGGACCAAAATAAAATCCTTGCATTCTTAATCTGCTGGCGCCATGTATTCCAAATCCCAACTTGCCTTTAAATGGTTCCAATATTTTGCCCAAGCATCCAACGGTCGGGGCTATGGCATACATTCTCCCTTCGTATACCAGTTTGTTCGGGAGGTTTTGAATGATGATCGCGACTACTATGCCTATAAACTGATTGAAACGGCAAAAAAAAATCTATTGCTCGATGACCGTCTATTACCGGTAAAGGATCTTGGCGCAGGCGCTCGTTATGGAATGGATTCAGTAAAAATGGTATCGGCGATCGTTACCCGCAGCGTTTCATCCCAAAAATTCGGCCGGCTCTTGTTTCGCCTGGCCAATTTTTACCACATGAAAATCATCGTTGAGTTGGGAAGTTCACTGGGTATTTCCACCGCTTATCTGGCATCCGCCGATCCGAGCTCTCAGGTGATCACGCTGGAAGGCTCACCAGCCATTGCCGCGATCGCTCTGGAAACTTTTCAAAAATTGAAACTGGAAAATATCTCGCAGGTGACCGGAAACTTTGATGATGTGCTCGCTGGGGTCCTTCTTTCCCATTCGAAAGTAGACCTCGTATTTATAGATGGGAACCACCAAAAAAAATCGGTATTGGACTATTTTGAAAAATTTCTTCACAAGATGTCCCCCTCTTCTCTGATCATCATTCATGATATCCACTGGAGTCGCGAAATGGAAGAAGCATGGCTTATCATTCAGGAACATCCACGAGTGAAAATGAGCATTGATATTTTTTCAGCCGGGTTGGTTTTTTTCCGGGATGAATTCCAGGTAAAACAAAAATTCACCATCCGTTTTTAATCCAATAATTTTACCCGATCATTGCCCGCTCAACTACCATCAGATTTTTTACGCTCCCTTCGCAAACTGGATCATTTTGATCCCGATGCTTTTGTGGCTGCCCATGCTTCGGGCATACATCCCGTATCGGTGCATATGAATCCGGGGAAGTCCATTTATTGTGATGGACTATGGCGGGAGACGGTATCAGAACCCCCTTTTGAAATATCCGCTGCCGTACCCTGGGCACCGGATGCTTATTATCTTTCGGCAAGACCCTCTTTCACCTTCGATCCTTTTTTTCATGCGGGCAATTACTATGTGCAAGAAGCATCCGGTATGTTTTTAGCTCATGCCCTGAGACAAATCACAGATGGCTTAGAAGCGTTGAAAGTTCTGGATCTTTGTGCCGCGCCCGGTGGCAAATCCACTCTGATACAATCATTGATTTCCCCAGATTCTTTGCTGGTGAGCAACGAAGTGATCAAAACCCGTGTACCGGTTTTATATCAAAATATTACCAAATGGGGCCAGGCCAATGGAATGGTCTCCAACAACGATCCGGCACATTTCAAAAAGCTACCCGGTTTTTTCGATCTGCTGGTAGTTGATGCCCCCTGCAGCGGAAGCGGCTTATTCAGAAAAGATCCGGAAGCTGCAGCAAATTGGAACCCGGACCTGGTCAGACTCTGCAGCCAGCGCCAGCAAAGAATCCTGGCTGATGCCTGGGATTGTTTAAAAGAGGATGGTTATCTGATTTATTGCACCTGCTCTTATTCTAAAGAAGAAAATGAAGATATTCTCGACGACGTTTTTAAGCAGCATTCCTGCATTTCCCTTTCCCTGTCTCCCGATCCCCGTTGGAAAATCGTAGAGACGCAATCAGACCAGGCCCAGGCCTGGGGGTACCGGTTTTATCCCGACCGGATTTCCGGTGAAGGATTTTTTCTTGCCCTGTTACAAAAAAAGCAACCAACCGACCGGTTAGCTGCCGTTAAATCAAAGGATCATTCCATGCGTATACATAAGACTGTTGAAAGACAGGCAAGGGAATGGGTTGACCAGGAATCTTTCCATTTTTTATATGTGGGTGATGCGGTCCACGCATTGCCTCAACCATTGATAGAAGATTTCCATGTTCTCAAAAAAGCGCTTTATCTGAAAAAAGCTGGAATCCGCATGGGGAAATCTGCCGGAAATGAATGGATTCCCGATCATGAGCTGTCTTTGGCAAATATTTTGAAGGTTGATACGGCATCCCTAGAAGTAGAAAAGGAAGATGCCATTCGATATTTGAGTGGGGAACCTTTCGGGGCGGGTTTTCCTGCAAAAGGCTGGAAGATCCTGACTTTCAAAAATCAGCGTTTGGGTTGGGTAAAACTATTGGAGAAAAGAATGAACAATTATTATCCCAAGTCCTGGAGAATCAGACTATAACATTTTTTTTAATCTTTCATTTGCAAGAATATTGAAGATCTTTACGTTCATCCATAAATACCTGATATGAAAAACAGGATCGTCCTTGTTCTTCTTTTGATTTCCACGCTTTCAACGGCTTATACCCAAACCCAGCTTACCATCCTGGGGACGAGCGGTAAATTTTACCTGGATCATACCGTTGCGGCGAAGGAAAACTGGTACAGCATTGGTCGGCTTTTCAATCTTCCCCCTCACGATATAGCCAGTTACAACAACTTGAATTTTGATAAACCCCTGGATATCGGCCAATTGATTCATATTCCGTTAACGGCAACAAATTTTGATCAGAAGCCGGTAAAGACAGCCGGGGAATCCCTGATCCCCATTTTTCATCTGGTGCAGGACAAAGAATGGGCTTTTAAGATTAGTTCGATCTACAATGATGTCCCCGTTACCAGCCTGGAAAAATGGAATAAGACAAAAAGGGACGATATTCAACCGGGCACCAATCTGATCATTGGATTTCTCAAAGTGAAAACCGATCTTTCTCCCTTGGCCATAGGAATTTCTACCAATCCCGCCATTGGCAATATCCCCGGTGAGACGGCGGTCAAGTCGGACAAACCGGCCGATGCGCTTTATATCGCTTCTGCCAATAAAACCAACAATGCAAATACTCCTGCCGGATCTTCTCCGGTAGCTGTAAAACAGGTATCACAAACAACACCCCCTGCTTCCCCGGCAACCAATACAGCCCTTCCGGTCAGTAACACCTCTGAAAGAATAAACAACTATGCTATTACACACAGCAATGGTGGTTTTTTCAGTATGGAGTTCGTCGCGGCAGGAAAGTCTGCGAGTGGACAGGCAGGGACTTTTAAGAGTACCAGTGGATGGACGGACGGAAAATATTATGCATTGATGAACGGAGTTCCGGTTGGAACCATCATTCGGGTTACGGGAACCAATGGCAAAACGATTTATGCCAAAGTACTCGGACAACTTCCTGATATGAAAGAAAGCAATGGATTGATCATCCGGGTGAGCAACGCTGCCGTCGCAGAACTGGGGCTGGGAGAAGGAAAATTCCCGGTTGATGTAAAATACTAATTCACGATTTATTGTTTTTCGTGGCCTCCACCATCCTCCGGTTTTTTACAACAGGTAGGTAATTTTTTGTAAGCTTCCGGGTCTGCCGTAACATCTCCGGCATCATAACCGATATTGGCAATGGCTGTTTTGATGTTTTCCGTGTTATTCCGATCCCAGAGATAGGTTACTTTACAGGTTTTTTTCTTATAGTCCACCTTAACTGTCAAGACGCCGTCTTCCCGGGTAAGATATTTTTCAATTCGGTCCTTGCATTGTTCACACTGCACCGTCGGAACAGAAATGGTCACTGTTTCTGCAGAACCTTTCCTTACCGGCTGCTGGGCTTGCAAGGCCAGAAATAAAGTGCAAAACAAGACCGTCAGACTCCCTATTTTTTTCATAAATACGATTTCATTCAAAATTAAGAAACCCCGCTCCAGTTTGCCGGATCCTGCCGCCATTTAACAAGTGTTTCATATTGTGCCGGGCTAACCATACCTTTCTCAATAGCCAGGGAGATCAGGGTTGGATAATCGGTCAGCGTCCTGGTCTTAATCCCTTCTGCTTGAAAGGCCACAGCGGCTGCTTCAAATCCGTAGTTAAATATAGAAATCAGTCCGGCAATATGCAAACCGGCCGATCTTAAAGCCTGTATCACCGATATGCTGCTTTTGCCCGTCGAGATCAGGTCTTCGACGACTACTACCTGAGTTCCTTCTTCATAGAAGCCTTCAATCTGGTTGCCCATTCCATGCTCCTTGGGTTTTGAACGTACATAAATAAAAGGCAGCTTCAACTGATCGGCCGCCATGGCACCCCAGGCAATACCCGCCGTAGCGACCCCAGCCAGATAATTGGCATCAGGAAACTCAACGAATATCTGATTGCACATTTCAGATTTGATGAACTCGCGGATATGGGGAAATGAAAGGATTTTGCGGTTGTCACAGTAAATGGGGCTTTTCCATCCGGAAGCCCAGGTATAGGGTTTGGATGGACTTAGTTTAACCGCCTGTATTTCGAGTAATTTCTCTGCAACGGCTTTTTCATTTGTCATGCGGTGAAGGTAAAAAATTCCAGGGTTTCCGGGAGGAACCGATCCTTATTATCTTTACTGAATATGGATACTGAAAACAGGATCTTGATTCAAGCTGCCGGTGGGATGGTGGTCAATGAGAAAGGGGAAGTCCTCTTTATGTTCCGCCGTGGAAAATGGGATCTGCCCAAAGGCAAACTGGATATCGGGGAAACACTGGAAGCCTGCGCCCTGCGGGAAGTGGAAGAGGAAACGGGGGTGGGAAATCTGGAATTAAAGAAATTCCTTTTGATTACTGAACATTTTTACAAGGAGCGGGGCAAGTCGATCAAGAAGTTAAGCCATTGGTACCTGATGGGTGCCCACAGCGATCAGGAATTGGTGCCGCAGACCGAGGAAGACATCACCGAATTAAGATGGATAGCACCGGCCGATGCCCATATTATTGAACGAAATACTTATCCGGCCATTTTGGATGTATTGAAAACCGGGGGATTTTACCAGCATGCCGGCGAGTCCACCATTCAGTAATTCAACTTCCCACTTTGTTTTCTTCGTTGCGTTTTTTGGCTTTTACAAAAACTGTCAATCTGCTCACACAAACCAGTTTTTCGTTTTTGTCAATAATTTTTATTTCCCAAACATGAGAGGAGGCGCCCAGGTGTAAGGGAATGGCTGTTCCAGTCACGAAACCATCCCGCACACTGCGGATATGATTGGCATTGATTTCGACGCCTACGCATAGATAGAGTTCCGGGTCGACGACCATGACCGAGCCGATGCTGCCGAGGGTTTCTGCCAGGGTCGCCGATGCACCCCCATGCATAATCCCATAAGCCTGATGGGTTCGTTTATCAATGGGCATGGTGCCTCGGATAAAATTTTCCCCAACTTCCGTGATTTTGATTCCCAGTGCCTCATTCATGGTATTGACAGAAAACTGGTTCAGCTTTTCTAAATCAATATCTTTTTTAAACCAAATCGACATAAACTAATATTTTATTTTTCCCGCATCACGGCGTGGTAGACTACCCGCTGCATATATGGCGGATGCTTACTTATTCTCTTTGGATTTCGAACATTTAATATAGTCGGCGACGACCTGCGGAAGAAACTGGGCAACATCCCCACCATTGCGTATCACATCCCGTACCAGGGTAGAGGCAACGGAGGTATATTGAGGAAGACAGGTTAGAAAAACCGTTTCAATATGAAAATCCAAGCTTCGGTTCATATCGGCAATCGCTTTTTCATATTCGAAATCGTTGACATACCGGATTCCACGGATGATATAATGTGCGTTAACCTGCTGACAACATTTGATGGTAAGTCCGTCATATAAGACTGCATCTACTTGCGGGTTGTCCTTATATATTTCTTTGATCCAAGAGATCCTTTGCTCTTCTGTAAACATTGGAAGTTTGTTCACGTTCCTGCCTATACCGATCACAACCTTATCAAATAACCCCAGGGACCGACTGATGATGTCTAAATGACCGATGGTTATCGGATCAAAAGTGCCTGGGAAAAGAGCAATCCGCTGCATACGATGGATTGAAGGGATTAAAGATTCGTTGATTTTCCAGCTAACAAATATAATACGGCCATCCGCACAGCCACTCCGTTTTCCACTTGTTGAAGGATAATAGATTGTTTACTGTCGGCCACGTCACTGTCCAGTTCAACTCCCCGGTTGATGGGTCCAGGGTGCATGATGAGGATTTCTTTGGATAGACTGTCGAGCATTCGGCGGTTGATGCCATAAGCAAGACTATATTCTCGCAAGGAGGAAAATAAAACCTGGTTCTGTCTTTCCAGTTGGATTCTCAAAACATTGGCAACATCGCACCATTCCAGTGCTTTTTTCAGATTGTATTCCACCGGGATCCCGAATGCTTCCGTCATGTGGATGGGGATGAGGGTGGGGGGACCGGCGACCATAACTTCTGCCCCCATTTTTTTCAATAAATATATATTGCTCAGGGCTACCCGGGAGTGCATGATGTCCCCGATGATCGCAACTTTTTTCCCCTGGAGGGAGCCTAGGTTTTCTCTGATGGAAAATGCATCCAACAATGCTTGGGTGGGATGTTCATTGATGCCGTCTCCCGCATTGACGATGGCAGCAGGGATGTGCTTTGCCAGGAAATGAGGCGCACCGCTGGCACTGTGCCGCATGACAACCATATCCACCTTCATGGATAAAATGTTGTTTACCGTATCGAGCAGGCTTTCTCCTTTAGATACCGAAGATCCGGAAGCGGTAAAATTGATGGTGTCGGCAGAAAGTCTTTTCTCCGCCAATTCAAAAGATATTCGGGTGCGCGTGGAATTCTCATAAAAAAGATTGACGATGGTGACATCGCGCAGGGTTGGAACTTTTTTTATGGGCCTTTGAAGTACTTCCTTGAATTGTGTAGCGGTGTCTAAAATAATTTGGATGTCGGAAGCTTGTAAATCTCGAATGCCAAGAAGGTGTTTGGTACTGAGTTGCATTAAAAGTCAAAGTTATATTTTCAAACCCATATAACGAAATCAAGCCGAAGTCTCATACCAGACTCACCTATTACCTTCGGGGCCGTCTTACAAAAGAACCACTTCTTCCTTTCCGTCCCGTTCCTGCCAAAGAACCTTTACTTTTTGGGTGATGATGGTATCAATGGAACGGCCCGTATAGTCGGCCTGAATTGGAACTTCCCGACTGTACCGGCGGTCGATCAGGATACAGAGTTCTACTTTGGCAGGTCTCCCAAAAGCCAAGAGCGCATCCATTGCCGCCCGAATCGTTCTTCCCGTATATAAAACATCGTCAACCAATACAACGGTTTTGTTTTCGACATTGAAGGAAATATCGGTCTGATTGAGTGTATGCAGACCCTGGCGGACATCATCTCGGTAAAAAGTAATATCCAGTTTTCCGTAGGTGATTTTTTCCGGTGCAATCTGCCGATTGATTTGTTGAACGATCCGGTCAGAGAAAAATATGCCTCGGGGTTGAATCCCAATGATGACTAAATCCTGATAACTGAGATGGTTTTCGAGCAATTGGTGGCTCAAACGCTGAATGGTAATGTCCAGTTCTTTTTCGGTCAGGATCGTCTTCAATCAGATTGTTTTTATAAAAATAACAAAAGCGGTCAAGCTTCCGATAAAAAAGGATACTCATGGCTGGTAGGGGGATCGAAAGTCTCCTTTATCGTCCGGGCACTTAGCCAGCGATACAGATTCAAAATTGAGCCGGCTTTGTCATTGGTGCCGCTTCCCCGGGCACCACCGAAGGGCTGCTGACCGACCACCGCACCAGTTGGTTTGTCATTGATATAGAAATTTCCCGCCGCGTGACGAAGTCTTTCTGTGGCCATTTCGATGGCTTGTCGGTTGGTGCTGATGATGGAACCCGTCAGTGCATAGTTGGAGGTGCTGTCTACCAAGTCCAAGGTTTCTTCAAATTTTTTTTCATCATACACATACAAGGTCAGTACGGGTCCAAAGATTTCTTCTTTGAGTGTCACATAGCCGGGATCTGAGGTTTCAATAAGGGTTGGATGTATAAAGTATCCTTTGGTCTTATCTGCTTTTCCGCCTGTCAGTATCGTTGCTTTGGGATCCGCTGCAGCCCGGTCGATGTATCCTTTGATCTTATCGAAGCTCCTTTCATCGATTACCGCGTTTACGAAATTGCTGAAATCTTCCACCGTACCCACTTTCATGGACTCGACAACCCGGATTAGTTTTTCTTTTATCTCGCCCGCGAGGTTGGAAGGCAGATAGGCCCTGGAAGCGGCTGAACATTTCTGACCCTGGAATTCAAAAGCACCTCTGGCCAGCACCGTTACTACGACATCGGTATCGGCTTCGGGATGTACCAGCACAAAATCCTTTCCCCCCGTTTCGCCCACAATCCGCGGATAGGACCTGTATTTTCCGATGTTTTCTCCGATGGTTTTCCAAATGGTATTGAACACGGCCGTAGAACCTGTAAAATGAATGCCTGCAAAATCCCGGTGCCCAAAACAAACCTCTCCCAGTTCGGGTCCCTGGGCATATACCAGGTTGATAACGCCATCGGGCAAACCTGCTTCCTGCAAAATCCTCATAAAAACATGGGCGCTCAAAATCTGTGTGTCGGCTGGTTTCCATACCACTGTATTGCCGCAGAGGGCAGCCGATGTCGGCAGATTTCCGCCGATGGCGGTAAAATTAAACGGTGTAATGGCCAGCACAAATCCTTCCAGGCTGCGGTATTCAAGCCGGTTGTGCATCCCGTAAGAACTGATGGGTTGCTGCTTATATATTTCGCTTAGGTAATGGACATTAAATCTCAGAAAATCAATGAGTTCGCACGCGCTGTCGATCTCCGCCTGGTAGGCGTTTTTACTCTGTCCGATCATCGTAGCGGCATTCATGCGGGCCCGGTATTTTCCAGCCAGCAAATCCGCCGCCTTCAAAAAAATGGCCGCCCTGTTTTCCCAGTTCATACTTTCCCAGGCGGTTTTGGCCTTGAGTGCAGCATGGATCGCTTGCTGAATATGTTTTTTGTCTGAGCGGTGAAAATGACCGAGGAGATGTGACAGTTCATGGGGTGGACGCATGATAATTTTATCTCCTGAATGAATTTCCTTTCCATCGATGACCGCACCGATATCGTGTTGGATGGATTTCAACTCCCGGATGGCTTCTCTTAAAAGTTTTTTTTCAGGAGTGCCGGGGCCGTAGGACTTCACGGGTTCGTTGACTGGCAGGGGATAGTTGAAGTAGCCGAGATTCATAAATCGTGCATTTTGAAATTCTGGGTTTTCCTAAAGAAATACCGAAACGCCGGGTTGTCGGGTTAAAAAAATGAAGGGTCGGGATCAGTGCCTGCTGCTAAAACCCACTATGCCGTTTCCTTTTCACTCATCAGGTAAGCCTTGATAAAGCCGTCCAGTTCCCCGTCCATCACCGGTTGTATATTACCGGTTTCAAATCCTGTTCGGTGATCTTTGATCATTTTATAAGGATGAAAGACGTAAGAGCGTATCTGGGATCCCCATTCAATTTTTTTCTTATTGGCATTGGTCGCATTTTTAATGACTTCGCGTTTACGCATTTCCTCTTCATACAACCGGCTCTTGAGCATGGCCATTGCTTTTTCGCGATTTTCTCCCTGGGTACGTGCTTGTTGACATTCTACGACAATACCGCTGGGCTTGTGCGTTAACCGCACAGCCGTTTCCACTTTGTTTACATTTTGTCCGCCGGCTCCTCCGCTGCGAAAAAAAGCCCATTCGATATCAGCCGGATTGACGGCTATTTCAATGGTATCATCAATGAGTGGATAAACATATACGGATGCGAAAGAAGTATGTCGACGTGCATTGGAATCAAAGGGCGAGATACGCACCAGGCGGTGCACCCCGCTTTCTGCTTTCAGGAATCCAAAGGCAAAGGGCCCGTCGAATTGAAGGGTCACACTCTTGATGCCGGCGGATTCCCCATCCTGAAAATCAAGTTCAGAAACAGTCCATCCCTGTTTTTCTCCGTACATCCGGTACATGCGCATCAGCATTTCCGCCCAATCCTGGCTTTCCGTACCTCCGGCCCCTGAATTGATTTGCAATACAGCGGGCAGCTCGTCCTCGGGTTCATTTAAAGTGGATTTGAATTCAGCTTCTTCTATCAGGGTGAGCGCTTTATCATAAGCAGTCCGGGTTTCCTCTTCAGAAGCCTCTCCGCCCTTCCAAAATTCCATCAATACGGCAAAATCTTCGATGGCAGTTTCTACCGCCTGATAAAGCTTCAGCCAATACTCATTTACTTTGATGTTCTTGAGAATGGCTGTGGCGCGTTCATTGTCTTCCCAGAATCCAGAGCTTCCGGTTAATTGTCTTTCTTCATTGATTTTGATCTGTCGGTTCTCGACGTCAAAGAAACCTCCTCAGTCCACTCAGCCGGGACCTCATATCGATAAGCTTTTCCTGTGTCATAGGGACGCAAGTTAACCAAAAAAGGGATTTGCGGCGCTATTGTCAAACGCCCGGCGCTTACCGGATACAAGCAAGCACGGAACAACTTTTGAATTTATTCATTGCCATGTGCTCATTCGATCGATACCGGGCGCCGGGCGTTAACAAACGGAGTTATAACCGGGTCTTTTCGGGATTTGAAACCGATTCAGATTTAAACCATTTCTTTAAATCGTCCTTGGTCTTTCCAGTTTTTTGCTGGAGCCTTCCGAGCAATTCATCCTCTTTTCCCTCTTCATACCGCAGATCATCATCCGTCAAATTTCCATAGGCTTGTTTTAATTTGCCTTTCAGGGTATTCCAAGTTCCTTTCAACACTAGATTGTCCATAATATTTAATTTTATACCAAGATATTTTCAATCTTCATGCCAGCGGGTGATAACTTGCCGTCACTTTAACAGATCGCAATATGATAGCCGATTTTCGATCAGACACGGTGACCAAGCCTACGGAGGGTATGCTCAAAGCAATGATGCAGGCCCAGGTGGGTGATGATGTTTTCCGCGAAGACCCCAGTGTCAACCTACTGGAAAAAAAAATGGCGGATCTTTTTGGCATGGAAGCAGCCCTTTGGTGTGCGAGCGGAACCATGTCCAATCAGGTGGCGATTTCGACCCACACCCGCCCCGGAGACGAGGTGATCTGTGAGCAGGAATCCCATGTTTATTACTACGAGGGGGGTGGTATTGCCTTCAATGCCGGTTGTCAAAGCCGAACCCTGGTGGGTGATCGGGGGAAAATAAATGCCAGCCAAATTTTAACATGTATCAATCCCGATGATCCACACCGGGCCCACACCGCTTTGGTTTGTCTGGAGAATACTTCGAACCGGGGTGGCGGGAGTTGTTATGATATCAAAGAAATCATAAAAATCAAGGAGCTTTGTGATCTCCATGGTTTGATCCTTCACCTAGATGGTGCCCGGTTGTTTAATGCGCTGGTGGCGACCCAAGAAACTGCTCGGAACTACGGCGATGCGTTTCACAGCATTTCGGTTTGTTTTAACAAAGGCCTTGGCTGTCCCGCGGGCAGCGTACTGTTGGGATCTGAAAAATTTATCCGTCAGGCTATTCGCAAAAGAAAAGTTTTTGGCGGGGGTCTAAGACAGGCGGGTTACCTGGCAGCCACAGCGCTATATGCGTTGGAAAACCATGTGGAAAGACTGGCTACCGACCACCTGCACGCCAGACAAATTGGCGAAGCACTTCAGCGCCACCCGGGAGTTAAGATGGTATTACCGGTTGAAACCAATCTGGTCATTTTTGAGTTAGGGGACGGACGGGACCCCCAAGATTTTATTAAGAAACTGCGGGAGAAAAATATCCTTTTGTTAACGATTTCCAACAAACGGCTGCGCATGGTGACGCATTTGGACATAAAGCCTGAAATGGTCGAACATTTCGTCACCACTTTGAGAAACTTGGAATAAACCCTGGAGCCATTCGGGCGAATGCTCAGTCGATCAGGTACCACTTCGAGTCATCATCCTTCGCATAGGACAAGCCGTTACTCATCACATGTACTTCCCCTTTGACTTGCGGGTGTTTAACGGAATGTTTTTCGTAAACCCTAACCCCATTGTTTTCGCGAGTCAGAAAAATCATAAGCGCGGTAACCGAAGGAGCAACATCCTGTAATTGCATTTCATCATTTTCCCTGATAAAAGCCTGGCTCATAAATATGTTTTAAAAATGTGAATTCAATCATTGACCAATAACAACATTCATATCGTAATTTTGTCAGCAAAACAAAAGCCAACCCGAAAATGTTCCCCAATATTTCCCCAGTTGAAACCGCGGCCTGGAAAAAATTACAAACCGATCAGCAGTTCCTGAAAACAATCCAAATGAAAAGCCTGTTTCATGATGACCGGGAAAGGTTTAATCGTTATTCCATCATATTCGGTGACATACTCTTTGATTTCTCCAAAAACTTGATAAATGCGGAAACCCTTTCCCATTTATTTGAATTGGCGGCAGAGTGTCGGGTATCGGAAGCCATTGCGGCCATGTTTTCCGGTGAAAAAATCAACCGGACAGAAGATCGTTCCGTGTTACACACAGCCTTGCGGAATTTCTCCGGGGAACCCGTTTATTCTGACGGCAAAGACGTGATGCCTGAAGTGATGCAAGAGCTGGAACACATGAAATTTTTCAGCCAGAAAATTCATTCCGGTGAATGGAGGGGATACAGCGGCAAACCCATCCGCAATATAGTTAACATCGGTATTGGAGGAAGTGACCTGGGACCGGTTATGGTCAGTGAAGCGCTGAAACACTATTGGATCGATGGCATGCAGGCATTTTTTATTTCCAACGTGGATGGAACCCAGATTGTCGAAACCCTTAAAAAAATAAATCCTGAGGAAACGCTATTCCTCATCGCTTCCAAAACTTTTACTACCCAGGAAACCATGACCAATGCATACAGTGCCCGGGAATGGTTTCTGAAATCAGCCGGAGAGGAATCCCATATCGCCAAGCATTTTGTTGCCCTGTCAACCAATGAAAGCGAAGTAGTAAAATTTGGCATTGACCGGTCGAACATGTTTGTTTTTTGGGATTGGGTAGGAGGTCGCTATTCTCTTTGGAGCACCATTGGTCTTTCCATTGTGCTGATGATCGGCTACCCGCGTTTTGAAGAGTTGTTGCAGGGAGCACATGGATCCGACAAACACTTTAAGAACACGGCTTTCGAAAAAAATATCCCGGTGATCATGGCCCTGATTGGCATCTGGTACAGGAATTTCTTTGGATCTCAGACAGAAGCGATTTTGGCCTACGATCAATATATGCACCGCTTTGCTGCATATTTCCAACAGGGAAACATGGAAAGCAACGGAAAATCGGTGGACCGAAACGGGGTTCCCGTTACCTATTCCACGGGTCCGGTGGTCTGGGGTGAACCCGGAACCAATGGTCAGCACGCTTTTTATCAGCTCATTCACCAGGGAACGGTGCTCATCCCTTGTGATTTCATAGCACCGGCCATCTCTCAGAATCCACTGGGCGACCACCATGCAAAGTTATTGTCCAATTTTTTTGCCCAGACAGAAGCCCTGATGAATGGACGCAGTCCGGAAGAACTCCTGGAAGCCCAGGTGAAACCCGAACTGATACCTTTTAAATTCTTTAGTGGAAACAGACCCACCAACTCATTCCTGATCAAGATGATAACGCCTTATACGCTTGGACAGTTGATCGCGCTGTACGAACACAAAATCTTTGTTCAGGGAGTCATTTGGAACATTTTTTCTTTTGATCAGTGGGGGGTTGAACTGGGAAAAGCCCTGGCTGGGAATATTCTCCCGGAACTAAAAAATGGCGATGAAACGACCGGCCACGATGGATCTACCAATGGATTGATCAACTGGTACAAAAAAATATGTTTTTAACAGAATTGCTTAAAATAAAGCCTCCTATATCACGTTTTTGTTTAAGCGAATGATCATCACCTTTTCGACAATCAGCCACCCTATGCAATTTTCTCCTAAATCCGCCAGCGGAACTGGCATGCCCAGCAAAGGGCACTTGATCCTTATTTTCTCCAGCCTCCTGCTGATAGCGGGCTTTTTTTATTTCCGGGCCTCTGGTTCCGGCAATTATTTGGGGAGGAGCTCACAACTAAAAACGACCATCGCAAAGGATACCGTAAACAAAGATTCCAGTGCCACCAGTTTGAAAACGGCAACCCTGGATACGGCCAAATACGATTTCTTACTCAAGTCCCTGAGCAATGGGGACAGTTCAGGCCGCTGGCCGGTAAAGCTGGACTATCCCTTACCCGGGGCCATTTTCCCCTTTAACCGGGTCGTGGCATACTATGGCAATCTGTATTCTAAAAAAATGGGCGTGCTGGGAGAATATCCTACCGACGAAATGTTTTCCAGGCTCCTGGCTGAGGTTAAAAAATGGCAAGCAGCCGATTCGACCGTTACGGTAAGACCTGCTTTACACTATATCGCCGTGACGGCACAGGGTTATCCCGGGAAAGGCAATAAATACCGGCTCCGGATGCCATTTAAACAAATCGATTCCGTCATCCGTATGGCTGCCAGAATCAATGCCTTGGTTTTTTTGGATATTCAAACCGGTCAAAGTACGGTGCAGGAAGAAATTCCTTTGCTGGAAACATACCTTAAAATGCCGCAGGTCCATCTGGGCATAGATCCGGAATTTTCCATGAAAACCGGTAAAAAACCTGGAACGGTGATCGGCACCATGAACGATTCAGACATCAATTTTGCTATTCATTACCTCACCAAGCTGGCCAAGGACAATCAGCTTCCTCCAAAAATCCTGGTGGTTCACCGGTTTACACAGGCCATGATCCGTAACTACAAGAATATCCGGCCTAACCCGAACGTGCAGGTTGTAATCGATATGGATGGATGGGGTGCAAAATCCAGAAAGTTGACGACCTATCTGGAATATGTTTCCCGGGAGCCGGTACAATTCACGGGATTTAAATTGTTTTATAAAAACGATTTCCGAGAGCCGAACAGCTCCATGATGACGCCTGCTGAAGTATTAAAGCTCAAACCCAAACCGGTTTATATACAATATCAATAACCCTTATTCTGCACTGAAGGGCAGGAGGGGAGTTAGTGTTTTAACGTCATTCTTACCAGGATAAACCCCACGATCACCAGAAGCAAAATGAGGAGGATGGCCCAATAGGTCCAGGTCATATTGCCCAGATTTTTTCTCTTCCTTTTCTTTTTATGATGGGTGAGTTGCCGGTGCATTTGCAGGTTCAGTTGCTTTAGCACGTCTTCCAGTTGTTTTTCGTCTTCTACTTGCTCAAGACCTTCCCGGGCGTCTTTCAAAAAGGCTGCGGGCAATTCCTCCTTAAATGGATTGGAATCACCTTCTCCCATCAGAGCTCGAAGACGCTGGTCCAAAGAAGCCGGAATATTTTTCCGGAACTCATCGGGAGTCATATCGTTTGATTCATCCTGCATGATCATTTTTCAAATTGGTCTAATTTTTTTTCCAGCAATAAACGAAGGTTCCTTTTGCCATTTTGAATATGGCTTTTCACTTTTTCCAGCGTAAACCCTGTCTCAGATGCGATCAACTGATAGGATTTTTTCTCTAAATAAAACTTGCGGATGCAGGTTCTTTGTTCGGAATTCAAGTGACTCAACGCTTCGTTCAATTCCCTAACCATTCCCTCTTCTTTGAGCGGATCGGGATCTTCCGTTTCTGAAACAGGGTCCTTCATCTCATCGACCGAGATTCCATGTTTGCGGTTGCGAATCAACATCAGACAATGGTTCTTGGTAATCATATAGATCCAGGAACTGAAATAACTGACTTCATATTTGTGCAGTTCGGTGATAACTTTTAGAAAAATCTGCTGGACGGCATCCCTGGCTTCTTCCGGATTTTTGAGGTATTTCATGGAAACCCCATAAAGTAGCAACGTATATCGTTCCAGCAGAGATCCCAGCCATTCATTGCTGCGATCTGCATAAAAATGCTTTAGAATTTCCTGATCGGTTAAATGGGTATGTGAGGAGGACTTCAAGGTGAAAAATCAGCTTTTCATTAAGATACAGAATCTCGTCGATTGCATAAGGAGAACGGATACAAGCCCGGTAGTTGGGCAGACCTTAACAAGGCTTTCAGGAAAGGTCAGCGGGCATTCAGGCTGTCTGGCTGCCAAATTCCTTTTTATAGAATTCAATGGCATTCTCAATAACTTTTAGTGCCATGGTTTTATCCCCGAATTCTTCCACTTTAACCGCTTTGTTTTCCAGCTTTTTATATTCTTCAAAAAAATGTCGTAGTTCATCGAAAAAATGTTTGGGAAGTTCTTCGATGTTGTTGTAGTGGTTTACGCCCGGATCAGAGGCGGCAACCGCAATTATTTTATCATCTCCTTCTCCGTTGTCGATCATCTGCATGACCCCGAGAACCTTGGCTTCCATCAGACAAAGCGGAACCACTGGAAGGGAGGTAATCACCAGGATGTCCAGGGGATCCTTATCGTCTCCATATGTCTGAGGTATAAAACCATAGTTCACCGGATAATAAAAAGAAGAATAAATGACCCGGTCAAGTTTCAACAAACCGCTGGCTTTGTCAATTTCGTATTTGGCCCTGGCTCCCTGGGGAATTTCTATGATCGCGTTTACGATTCTCGGTGCGTGGCTTCCGTAAGGAACGCCATGCCATGGATGGGATACATTCATTTTATTCATTGGCTCGGGTTGATGGCACAAACCTACTCATTCAATGCCATAGCGCAAAACAACCAGCATAGCCAGACGATCAGGGATGTTTGTCGTTGAGGATCTCTTTTAAATCCACCAGCCATTCTCCCTGGACCCGTACGATGCGCACGGTAGTGGTGTCTTTACGGAAACTGTTCGAAAACGAATAGATTGTCACCGAATCATTGACGGTGCGGATGCTGATCGGAAGAATACTCGCATCCCGGTATTGTTGCCGGGTATCCCGGTCCATTTTATCAAATCCCTGTTGCCATTTGGTGATGAGCAATAAATTGACTGAGTCGCTCAACAAATAAAACCGGGCCTTTTCGTAGTCTCCGTCCAGGGAAGCCCGGATAAACTGCCGTCCGGCATCCTGAGCATCCTCGGCTTTATTAAAAGTTTTTCCCGCATTGCAGGAACCAATCAGTGCGACCAGCAAGGCAAGCAAAATGGTTTTCAACGATGGCCTGTTTTTCTTAAACAATAAATCCTCAGCGGTTAGATGATCCTCAAACCGCAATCCAACAATAATTTTTTCCTTACGAACCCTGATCGATCACTTTATCTTTTTCATAGGCCCTGATGATGGCCTTGACCAGCCGGTGACGAACCACATCTTCTTCGTCCAGTTCAATATGGGCAATGCCATCGATGCCTTTCAGAATATATAAGGCTTTGGCCAGTCCGCTCTTCTGATTTTTGGGAAGATCAATTTGCGTCAGATCTCCGGTGATGATCGCTTTGGCACTGGGCCCGATGCGTGTCAGGAACATCTTTAACTGAAGTTCCGTAGCATTTTGGGCTTCATCCAGGATAATAAAAGCATTGTCGAGGGTTCTGCCCCGCATATAGGCCAGTGGAGCGATTTCAATGGTTCTGGTGGTCATATAATATCCCAGTTTGTCGGCGGGAATCATATCATCCAGGGCATCATAGAGGGGACGCAGATAGGGATCAATTTTTTCTTTCAGATCACCGGGCAGAAAACCCAGGTTTTCTCCGGCCTCCACCGCCGGGCGTGTCAGGATGATCTTTTTGACCATCTTATTTTTCAACGCGCGAACCGCCATGGCAACCGCTGTATAGGTTTTACCGGTTCCGGCAGGTCCGATGGCAAAAACGATGTCGTTTTTCTCTGAAGCCGTCACCAGTTTTTTCTGGTTTACGGTCCTGGCCCGCACTGTTTTGCCGTTGGGACCGAATACCAGAATGTCATTGGGGTTTCTGTCGACAAAATGATCCACGGTTTCAGCATCGTCGCCGCCCAGGATCTGACTAAAATAATTTTCCGTCAGGCTGCCATTGCGCTCCAGGTACTGCAGGAGCAGGTCTATTTTTTCTTTGGCTGTTTCCACCTGTTCCGGTGCACCGCTCAATTTGATCTGAGTACCGCGGGAAAGAATTTTGAGAAGAGGAAATTTTTTTTTGAGGATATCTAATTTGCCATTGTTAACTCCGAAAAACTCAATTGGGTTAACCGTTTCCAGGTTGATAATCGTTTCAGTCAATTCCGATAGTTTAAAGTTTTCAAATGAGGTTTCTGCTATATCATCCAACGCATGTGACCAAATTTAATTGTTTACATGCATATGCACGCCAATTTACTTATTAACAGATTGTGCATTTAATTTTAACATCTCTGCAAAGGTCAGGTTTTTTTCCATCGACAATATCGTCAGACCGATTCTCTTTGCTTTGGTATGCACGGTCTTTGCCGATTCAATCCAATTGCTGTAATACATTTGATGGGATGGAGGCATCTCTTTAAATTTTTTTTCTGCTTTGGGTGCATCCTGAAGACAGGCGACCAACTCGTTGGAAACCTGCAATGGCTTGATGTCTTCAGCCAGACTGCATTTTAACATCGCCCCTTTGTGCTTGTGAATGGCTTTGCGAAGACTGGCTTTTAAGGGAAGAATAAAATCTCCGTTGCCCATGGGAAGGAGTGCCTGCTGTTGGATCAGATGAGCATCCAGCTTTCCTTTTACCCGAAATGATTTTTTCGAACCAGGTTTTAGTTGACTGGCAATATCGCTGGGAATGGTAATATAGGACCAGCCCGTTTTTTCCCCCTGTTGTTCAAATTGTTGTATGACTGCGGAAAATTGGACCATTCATCATTAAATCGCGGGATAAATATAATAAAATCCTTTATCCTGATATTTTAAGTTCTTCCTCAATGGCCTCGTTAAAACTCAAGCTGTTATTCCATATCCATTCAGGCATGGGCTTGTCGGCTAGTATCAGCCAGTCATTGCCTTCTTTGCGCATTTTAAACATAAGCCGGTTGCCGCGGTCATCGCTAACATCCACGGTAAAGAGCTCTTCCACCAGACCATTTACTTTTCTGAAATTGAACTCCCTCAATCTGCCGTCGGCCTTGATCAGTTTGCTGAACTGAATATTCCGGTTAAATTGGATAATCATGTTTGAAATGTTCTGTTTTACTTGAACAATTTTCGTGCTATATTTTAATAATGGAATATTAATATACTCGTCATTTAGCCAGAAACCTATTTTTGTCCCATGGATGGTCTCCCGTTGATATCAATCTGCATCCCGGCCTTTGAGCGGACACCCTATCTCAAAAGACTGCTGGATTCAATTGAAATACAGTCCTTTCGTGATTTTGAAATCGTCATTACCGATGACAGCCCGGGCAGGGAAGTTCAAACCCTGGCCGCAGAACATGTACTCAATCCCTGTATCCGGTATTTTAAAAATCTGCAAACACTGGGTTCACCTGAAAATTGGAATGAATCCATAAGAAAATCCCGTGGGCCTTGGATTAAGATCATGCACGATGACGACTGGTTTAGGGAGTCCGACAGTCTCAAAATATTTGCAGAAGCCACCCAAACCGCCCGATCTTCCTTTTATTTTTCAGGATATACGAATGTTTTTACCAGCGGCGCAGAACAGGAAATCAAGATCAATCGATTCCAGCTCGATCGGATTAAAAAGAACCCGGAAATCCTTTTGGCCGCTAACCGGATAGGTCCGCCCAGTGTGGTAATTTTTAAGCGGGATGAAGCGGTTCAATTCGACCCGCGCCTCCAATGGCTGGTAGATATCGACTTTTATATCCGCTATCTCAAAAAAAATCCCTCCGCTGAATGGATTGAGGCAAACCTGGTCCGGATCGGTATCAGTGTAAGCCAGGTAACCCAAAGGAGTTTCGGTAAACCAACGATAGAAATTCCGGAGCGGTTTTTACTAAATGAGAAGTTGGACCCGCAATCATCCAAGTATCTGCCCATTTTTGATTCCTGGTGGCGATTTATCCGCAATCTGTCGATCAAAGACCTGGCTCAAATCAATGGATCGGGATATACGGGCAATATTCCCCCCTTTGTTGCGGCGATGATCAAGACGCAAACGCGTATACCGGAAATTCTGTTAAAAAATGGATTTTCTTCGAAGTTCTTTATGTTCTTGCATTATTTAAGGACCAAAGGCCCGAGTTAGAATGGGGCAGGTGCGGGCCGTGAAATGGGGAATCACCAGCAACGCCCTGGTGGGAAGAAAGCTTCCTTACTCAGCCAAAAGGGCTCGATAGGCCTGATTAAAAGCCAAGCGGTTGAAATGCAACTGAGCATAGCGGTATGCTTCTCGACTGATGCGTATACATTCAATTCTATCCCGGGTCAACCCGGTTATTTTTTCGACCGCCTCTTTCACCAACCCCGACTCATCCACTATTTCCTCTATAAACAATCCATTCTCCCCGTTTTTAATATGCGTCTTATTGCCCGGCAGGGCGGTAACAAGGGGAATACAGCCATGGGCCATGGATTCTTTGATGAACATGGGAAAACCTTCATAAGCGGAGGTCAGCAGGGCGATATCTGAATTTGCCAGGATGGAGGCCATTTTTTCAGGATCCCCGACTTCACCATATAGTTGGGCGGCTTCTTTCGCGCGCTGTGACAATTCAGCGATCAATGTGCCGGCGAAATGAAACCGAACCGGTATGGCCTGATCCAAACAAAGGGCCGCAATCCGATCGATAAGCCAGACCCTTTTTTGGGGACCTCCCCGGCCAGCGCAAACTATGCGCAGGGGCAAGTCAAAATTTCTGTTTTCTTCAGCAGGTATATCCACGCCGGGCTCAATAAAAAGGATGCGTTTTAAATAAGCCGGATCCAACTGAAATTCGGCGTATTGTTTTTCAATATTTTCCAGCGTGTAGAAATCATAGACAATTCTATGTGTCAAATAGCGAATGTTCATCAAGCCAAAAAACTCCATTCCTTTTTTTCCGAAAGTGAAATTGTGCAGGAGTTCCGTTTTGACGATTGTTTTTCGAACAAAGGGAAGCATGTCGTAAAAGAAAGTCGAATTCGCCCCGAAGACCTGACCACGGGGGTGACGGTTGATGTAGAAACTATAATAATGTACAGAAAAAGCCCGAAACAAAAGCCAGTCGCAAACGATGTGGATATCGTGGAATTCACTGTTTGGAATGCGCTGGAATTCATTTTCGAAAACGGCATTGGGGGAATAACGGGTGAAAAAGACTTGTTTTTGCTTGTCAGCGATCGCGCGGAGTATATCCAGATGAATCCTTTGCGCGCCACCGAGTGAATAACGATCCAAGAAAAAGAAAAGACCGTTGCTGGATTTTTTTCTCAAAAGAGCCAAAGGGTACAAAATAAGGAGTGCAGGTAAATAAGTGATCCGAAGAAGTATCCTAAAGAGTTTTATTTTCGTGATATTATGCATGAAATTGTGGGGTATTCGCCATCAGGCGCCCGCAAATATATCCATAAGCAAATAATTGAACCGAACCGCATGCCCGATCTATTTCATTACGGTCAAGAGAAATTGACACCTGCCAAAGTGATTGCCATAGCCGATGGCCGTATGTCGGGCGTTCTTTCCCGTGATGCCATGGTCCGAATCGTCAAAAGCCGGGATGATGTGCGGAAAATCGTGTCGGAAGAAAAAACGGTATACGGCATCAACACCGGATTTGGGGTGCTGGCCAACACCCATATTTCTGCGGAAGATACCCGGACCCTGCAACATAAAATTTTGCAGAGCCACAGTGTCGGTGTCGGCAAGAATATCCGTCCTTTTTTATCCAAAATCATGATGATTACCAAAGTGCAGTCGCTGGCTCAAGGGTATTCCGGCATTCAGCCGGAAACTTTGGAACGCATCTGTTGGTTTATCGATCAGGATATCTCTCCCGTTGTTCCAGAAAAAGGCTCCGTCGGCGCCTCCGGTGACCTGGCCCCCTTGGCCCATCTTTTTCTGCCGCTGATTGGCCTGGGAGAAGTCTGGGTAAAGGAAAAAATAATTCCGAGTGCAGCCGTGCTTCGGGATCATGGTCTTGAACCGCTCCAGCTGGGACCCAAGGAAGGCCTGGCCCTGATCAATGGCACTCAGTTCATTTTGGCCTATGCAGTGGCCAACCTCCAGCGAATGCACAACTGCCTGGAATCGGCTGACCTGATCGGTGCCATGAGTCTGGAGGCACTTACAGGAACCAAATCTCCCTTCGATGAACGACTGCATGAGTTAAGACCCTATAAGGGCAACCAGCTCGTCGCCCAACGTCTGAGAAAACTCTTGTCGGGATCGGAAATCATGCAAAGCCATATTGATTGCGGTCGCGTCCAGGATCCCTATTCCCTGCGTTGTATGCCGCAGGTACATGGGGCGAGCCGAAATGCCTGGCTGCACCTCAAGGAGCTTACCCAGATAGAACTAAACGCCGTAACCGACAATCCTTTGATTTTTTCTGCAGATGACACCATCAGCGGGGGTAACTTTCATGGGCAACCGCTGGCCATTCCACTTGACTATGCTGCCATTGCCGCTTCAGAAGCAGGAAATATCTCAGATCGCCGTTGTTATCTGTTGCTAGAAGGCAAATGGGGATTGCCCTTGCTGTTGATGAAGGACGTGGGTCTGAACAGTGGTTTCATGATTCCCCAGTATACGACGGCGGCTCTGGTAACCGAAAATAAAACTCTTTGTTTTCCCGCCAGCGCCGACAGCATACCGACCTCCTTGGGCCAGGAAGATCACGTGAGTATGGGAAGCATCAGCGGGCGGAAAATGGAAATGATTTTGGAAAACCTCGAATATATTTTGTCAATAGAACTCCTGACCGCCTGCCAGGCCATCGAATTTCGCCGACCGCTGCGCAGCAGTACCATACTGGAACACGCGCATGATTTTGTGAGGCAGCAGGTGGGTTTTGCCAGGGAGGATAGAATTTTTGCCAACGATATTCTGAAAATAAAATCCATGATCGAATCATTTGGCCTGGTGCGTGCGGTAGATGATTTTGCAGCAATCCAGGGCCAAGATCTCAATGAGGATTATCCAGATTTTACATTAAACTGACGCCATGCAAAAAACATTGTCATTATACGATCCCGTCAAGTACAAGACACCGGTTGGGTCTACATTAAGTTGCAGGGGATGGGTGCAGGAAGCCGCTTTGCGGATGTTGCTCAATAACCTGGATCCTGAAGTGGCAGAGCGACCCGATGAGCTAATTGTATACGGTGGACGCGGAAAAGCGGCGCGAAATTTTCAAGCCCTGGACGATATCATCGCCAACCTGAAAATTTTAGAAAATGATGAAACCCTTTTGATACAGAGTGGCAAACCGGTTGCCCGGATGAAAACGCATCCCGATGCGCCACGCATACTGCTTTCCAATTCTCAGCTCGTTCCCAAATGGGCCACCTGGGAACATTTTGATGAGCTGGAAAAAAAAGGATTGATGATGTACGGACAGATGACGGCGGGATCCTGGATTTATATTGGCTCCCAAGGGATCGTCCAGGGTACTTATGAAACCTATGCAGCGGCTGCCGACAAACATTTCAACGGATCGCTGAAAGGCACACTGAACGTGACGGCTGGCCTTGGAGGTATGGGCGGAGCTCAACCGCTGGCCATTACGATGAATGAGGGCGTTGCCCTCATCGCTGAAGTGGAATGGTGGCGGATCCAAAAAAGACTGGAAACAAAATACCTGGATTTCGGCACCCTGGACATGGATGAGGCCATTGATCTGGCGCTCAAAGCAAAAAAAGAAAACAAAGCTTATTCCATCGGCGTATGCTGCAATGCGGTGGATCTGCTCGAAAAGTTGTTGGAAAGAAATATTGTTCCCGATACCCTGACCGATCAAACCTCGGCACATGATCCGCTGATTGGATACTGGCCTCACCAAGTGTCTGCTGAAGCAGCCAAAATTTTGCGGGAGTCCAATCCGGAAAAATACCTGGAATACGCCTATGCTTCCATGAGGACCCACGTGGAAAAAATGCTGACCCTTCAAAAAAAAGGAGCCATCACCTTTGACTATGGAAATAATATCCGGGCCAGGGCCCATGAAAACGGCTTGAAAAATGCATTTGATTTTCCAGGGTTTGTACCGGCCTATATCCGCCCACTTTTTTGTGAAGGCAAAGGACCCTTTCGGTGGGCTGCGCTGAGCGGCAATCCGGAGGATATCGCCCTGACCGATGAGTTGATGGTGAACCTTTTTCCGCAAAATCATTCCCTTCAGCGCTGGTTAAAACTGGCCAAAGAAAAAATTGCTTTCCAAGGCCTGCCCGCCCGGATCTGCTGGCTTGGTCAGGGAGAAAGGGAAAAAGCGGGGCTTGCGTTTAACGAGCTGGTGCGCACAAAAAAAGTTTCGGCGCCCATCGTCATCGGCCGCGATCACCTGGATACCGGGTCGGTGGCTTCACCCAATCGTGAAACGGAAGCCATGTTGGACGGCAGCGATGCCGTAGCCGATTGGCCCATACTCAATGCCCTTGTCAACACGGCGGGTGGTGCCAGCTGGGTCAGCCTTCATCACGGCGGTGGAGTGGGTATGGGCTATAGTATTCACGCGGGCATGGTAATCGTGGCCGATGGTACCGAGGCGGCAAAGGCCAGATTGTCCCGGGTTTTGCGCAATGATCCGGGACTGGGTGTGATTCGTCACGCCGATGCAGGCTATCCTTTGGCGCAAAAAACCAAAGAAGATTTTCAACTCTAACCCTTTCATGCAAAGTTTACTCCTGACCCATATTAAACTGCTGCTGAACACCCGCTCCGAAGCGCATGCGCTGTATGGCAGTCAGATGAGAGAGGTACCACGGCTGGACAATGCCTGGTTGCTCATCGAGGGTTGCGAAATTGCGGACTTTGGAAGCATGGATACCATCGAGCAGGATTTTTCCCAGTTGCCGGAAAATAGAATGGACTGTTCAGGGAGACTCGTGCTTCCAGCCTGGTGTGACAGCCATTCCCATATCGTATTTACCGGCAGCCGGGAAAACGAAATGGTGGATAAAATCCACGGACTTGGTTATGCGGAGATCAATGCCAAAGGAGGAGGCATTCTGAATACGGTTCAAAAAATAAATGAAATTTCGGAATCAGAACTTTTTGATGAGTCCTGGAAGAGATTGGAAGCGGTTGCCAGAACTGGGACGGGTGCCATAGAAATCAAAAGTGGTTACGGCTTGTCGCTCGAAGGGGAGTTGAAGATGCTTCGGGTAATCCGCCGGTTAAAGGAAAAATCCTCACTGGAAATCAGGTCCAGTTTTTTGGGTGCCCACACGTTCCCCATGGCTTTTCGCAGCAACCATGCTGCCTATATCAAACAAATTACGGAAGAGATGTTGCCGGTCATCGCAAAAGAAAAGCTGGCAGACTACATCGATGTATTTTGTGAACAAGGTTTTTTTAATCCCGAGGAGTCGGAAACCATTCTTCGCTCCGGTATGTCCTTCGGGTTGCTGCCGAAGATTCACGTGAATCAACTGCACGCCATCGGGGGAATCCAAACAGCTCTTCGGGTAAATGCGGTTTCGATGGATCATCTGGAACACATGCCGGAAGAAGAAATCGCCCTGATTAAAAAATCGGGATGGAAAGGGATTTGCACCTTATTACCCACCGCTGCATTTTTTCTCCGCATGCCTTTCCCGCCGGCCAGAAAATTAATCGAATCAGGTTGTGCCATTGCCCTGGCATCGGATTATAATCCGGGTTCTTCCCCTTCTGGAAATATGAACATCGTATATGCCATGTCCTGTATCCAAATGAGTATGTTGCCGGAAGAAGCGTTGAATGCGGCTACCATCAACGGCGCCCATGCGATGGGATTGGGCGATGTTTGTGGATCGGTCTCCCGGGGCATGCTAGCCAATCTGATCATCACGCAACCCGTGCCTTCCCTGGCTTATCTTCCTTATTCATTCGGATCAAATCTTATTGATAAAGTAATCCTTCGGGGCAATTTGATCGGCTAAGCTTTGTATATTGGGAATTATACACTGCTTATGCCAATATTCTTTCCCCGGAAAAAAAAATCAGCGGATTTTATCGAATCCGTTACCCGCAGGAGTACGGTTTTACACATCGGGGATAAAAAGGGTGGGCTGGAATTTCTCATTTCATTTTTCTCAGCCATCCGGCCATCCAAGGACAGAAAGGATCCAGCCGTGAATCTGCAGGCATTGATTGCGATCATGGATGAACATCCCATCGTCTTATCCAATCTGCACAATGCACTGGTTTCCCAATTGATTCAAACCGACCTTTCTTCAGCCCTTACCGAAAGTGGCATTCCGATCGCCAACGGATTCTGGCCAGAATTTTTCGGCCGGCTTCGTCATAAATTCATTCCCTCCCTGCGCAGCGAAAATGATTTTTTATATGTAATCGGACGCATATTCCATCATACCCATGACTACCTGTGGGTGGAAGCGATTGCCCATGATCAGTGGAAAAAATTCTTTGAATCCATCGGGCTTGCTTTTTCCGTCGACGATAAACACATTCTCCTGCAGCTGATGCAGTCCTTAAAAATTCTCAGTTTTCAGGTAGCCCATCTAGGTCTTGAAAAAGAAGTCAGAAGACATTTGTCATCCCAGAATATCGATGACAATCCCTTTCTAAACCAAATCGATCTGATTCAGCGCATTGAACGGTCCTACGTTTCGGGGGACCTCGAAAGCCTGTCTGCCGAAAGTGAAAGACTTCATAGCCTGGCAAAAATGGGAATTGAATCCATTGAATATATCCGGCGCAATCATTCCAGCAGCGGTACCAGTATCCATCAGACCTATGTCTTGCTCATTTTAAGCAATAAACTGGGACGCATCGAACTGATCACCGATATCCTGGACGACAATTCGCAATTTAATTCTGACAATTTTATTTCTTTTTTTAAAACGCTGGTCAGAAACGAGAATACAAAAAACAGTATCAGGGAATTTCTTTCCCAGTCACTGGGTTATGTGGCCTATCAGATCGCCGAGCACAAGGGATCCAAGGGAAGCCATTATATCACCACGACCAGGAAGGAATATCGAAAAATGATGTGGAGTGCCATGAAAGGAGGCGGCATAACGGCTTTCATTGCTTTGTTCAAAAACCTCCTGACCAAAGTGGAACTCCCGATATTCTGGCATGGGTTTGCATACAGTGTGAATTACAGCATCGGTTTTTTGATCATCGACGCAACCGGTTCTACGCTGGCTACCAAACAACCCGCTTTTACGGCAAGCGCGGTCGCCAGTTCACTGGATACCAAAGGGAATACCTATAAACCCAATCTTTACAACCTGGCCATCACCGTGGCCAGGGTTTCCCGTAGTCAGATCGCTTCCTTTATTGGAAACCTCGTCATCGTATTTCCCGGAACCTTTTTTTTGGCCTGGTTGTATGATGTACTCACCAAAACAAAAATCCTGGAAGGAGAAGCGGCGATGGCAATGCTGGAAAGTCAGCATCCCTGGCACAGTCTTTCTTTGCTCTATGCCTGCAACACCGGAGTTTTTCTTTTTTTGAGCGGGATCATCGCCGGCTATGTCCAAAACAAAATCCTTTATGGTCAGATCGGAGAAAGACTCAAGAATCATCCCTGGTGGCGGGCGGGTGCCAGTCCGGAGAAACGTTTGCGGCGTGTAAAATTTATAGAAAAAAATGCCGGAGCCATGATCGGCAACATATCGCTCGGGTTTATGCTCGGCATGTCGTCCATCGTGAGCAAGTTTCTCGGCGTACCCTTTGACATCCGGCACATTACTATTTCGGCCGGCAACGTTTCGGTTGCTTTGTATGGGCTGGGCATCAGAAATGTAAAACCCGGATTGCTGATCGTGGTATTCCTGGGGGTGCTGGCCATTGGATTACTAAATTTCCTGGTCAGTTTTTCGCTGGCATTCATCGTGGCCGTAAGATCCCGGGGCGTGCAACTCAAAGATTATCCGGAATTTCTCGGAATTCTGGGTCGTTATTTTATGAAAAAGCCGCTTGATTTTATCAGGCCGCGTACCCAGCTTTCCGAAACGGATTGACTTTCTTTCCTTAACATTGCCCACGCAACTGCGACATATGACACCCATAATTGAATGCGTTCCCAATTTCAGTGAAGGCCGAGATCTTCAGAAAATCGATGCCATAACCAAGGAAATCCAATCCGTTGCGGGCGTCCGGTTGCTGAACGTAGATCCCGGAAAAGCGACCAATCGCACGGTGGTTACTTTTGTCGGTTCGCCGCAGGCGGTCGTGGATGCGGCTTTCCTGGCTATCCGCAAAGCGGGGGAACTCATTGATATGCGCGGCCACAGGGGTGAGCATCCCCGGATGGGAGCCACCGACGTCTGTCCATTGATTCCGGTATCGGGTATTTCCATTGAGGAAACGGCTCAATGGGCCGTAAAACTGGCAGAGCGGGTTGGAAGCGAATTGTCGATTCCTGTTTACCTCTATGAAGCGGCCCAGCCGAATAAAGACCGCAGCAATCTTTCCCTCATCCGGGCGGGAGAATATGAAGGGTTTGGCGAAAAAATAAAAAAACAAGAATGGAAACCGGATTTCGGGCCTTCACGTTTTGATGAAAAACGAGGCGCTACCGTTATCGGGGCAAGGGATTTTCTGGTAGCTTACAATGTAAACCTCAATACCACTTCCGTCCGGCGCGCCAACAGCGTGGCTTTCGATGTGCGGGAAGCGGGTCGTATAAAAAGAACAGGGGATCCGGTCTATGGTGACATAGTAAAAGACGATAAAGGTCAACCGGTAATGATCCCCGGTTCTCTGAAATCCGTGAAAGCCATCGGGTGGTTCATTGAAGAATATGGCGTGGCTCAGATTTCTATGAATCTGACCAATCTTTCGATCACGCCTCTACATATTGCTTTTGACGAAGTCTGTCGCAAAGCCGATGCCCGGGGTATTCGGGTTACGGGTAGTGAGCTGGTCGGACTGATTCCCTTACGGGCCCTGCTGGATGCAGGTAAATATTTTTTGAAAAAGCAACGGCGTTCCATTGGCGTATCTGAAAAAGAATTGATTCGCTTGGCCGTCCTGACCATGGGGCTCGATGAACTGGCACCCTTCAAACCGGAAGAAAAGATCATTGAATATTTACTGAAGGAAAAAGGGGACGAAAGACTGGTTCGGTTATCCTTAAGTGAATTCGCTGATGAAACGGCCAGTGAATCCCCGGCACCGGGAGGAGGATCCGTAGCAGCCTATATGGGCGCACTGGGGGCGGGACTGGGAGCCATGGTCGCCAATTTATCTGCACTAAAAAATGAGTGGGAAGTTTTCGGTGACTGGGCGGACAAGGCCTCTGCTCAAAAAAAGGAATTGCTTTCTTTGGTGGATCAAGATACACGGGCATTTGAAGGCATCATGGTAGCGCGGTCCTTGCCCAAATCCACCGAGGATGAAAAAACTGCCAGAACCCTGGCCATCCAGGAGGCCACCTTGCAAGCCATCGAGGTTCCTTTCCGCGTAATGCAGGTAGCTTTGCAATCCATGGATATACTAAAAGCGATGGCTAAGGATGGAAACCCGCAATCCAAATCGGATGCAGGCGTCGGGGCCCTTTGCGCCCGCAGCGCTGTGCTGGGTGCATACCTGAATGTATGCATCAATGCTTCGGGACCTGCCAAAGACCCGGCAATTTCTTCCATGGTCGAGGAAGGAAAGAAAATGCAAGAGGAAGCGATAAAAAAAGAAAAAGAAATTTTGGACCTGGTAGGTCTTTCGCCCCAATAGAACCCAAGAAGGGGCGAGGATGGGGAGTCAATAATTAAAAAGGAATGCCAATATTTACATACCCCATCACTTTTTTCCACTGATCACAATACATGGCACTCAGTTCCAGGGGACCCAACACGAAATTGTAGGTAAATGTCAGTGCATAACCCGATAAAAAATCTGGTGTGTTGTAAAACTGTCCGTCGCTGCGAACAAAATTGTTGAACATGACATTTCCCCTGGCCGTGAGGTAAAGGTTGCCATAAAAATTATACCGGAAACCGGCCTGGATTTCTGCTGTACTGGGAGAATAGTAGGAACCTTCCCGGAGTCCGGCAAAGGTAATCTGATTGTGAAAAGTATAGGTGAGGCCTCCGATGGAAAATTCGTTCAGCATGGATCCCTGCTGGAAGTTAAGACCTGACTGGAGTAAAAACATCAGGGTACTCTTATCGGAAAGGGGCGTATAACTTTCGAAGTGAAATAAAATTCGCGGGTAGGGATTGCTGGCGCTGATGGTATCCTCATCCAGAACATTGGTGTGCAGTTGTATCGCAGGGTTCTGTGTGAATACCCAGTCTGCCTCCATTCCCGACTTGATTCCTTTTTTGGGGTATACCGGACGGTCCAAGGAATTCTGATCAAAATAAAAATAACTGGTGGGGAAATTATTTGTCCCTTTAAATTCCAAAGCGGAAGTAATCGACGGATTGTACTTTATCCATTCAAACCTGGTTCCTACACCAATGGTCAGATCGCGGTTGGTGGAATAACCGAATTTTCCATCCATAACGAAGTAGTTCTGATTGTAAATGCCGGCTTCCTTGGTATTGACATAGGTGGTAATATTTTGCTGATCAAACTGGGTAGATAATTTCAATGCGAATTTTCGGTCACGGCCGATGTATTGGAGGTGTTCGGCCCGTACCCTGAAATTTTCTCCGATATTTAGCGTGACCAAACTTCTGGAATTGGGTGTGAAAAAATCCCGGGAAGTCAGATTGAGAATGGCGCTGATGCCGGTAAACTGGTTGTAGTGCAAAGAAAGTTTGGCAAAAGTCAAAGGGGATTCCACCACATCAAATACGATTTTGGCAGATCCATCGGGCTGCGGAATCAGCTGATAGTTGATAAGGGTGTAATACCGGGTACCGGAAGCCCGGCGTACCATGTGGGCGAGCATTTCAGGGGTATATACATGGTTGGTCAGCAGACCCGTGGTATGAATAAAGAAATCCTGTGTGGTGAATTTCAGACCTTTTACTTCATAGGTCGATATTTTTACACTGTGCACATCCGGCAGTTCTTTTTCCACCACCTGCGTCCCGTAGAGATTATTGAGTGAGTCCGCCAGTTTTTTAAATTGCGGATACAGTTTTCTTCCTTCTTCCAGGCCGGCTTCAATGATTTCATCGGCAGAACTGAAGGTAGCCATACTGTATTTTTCCAGGGGTGTCTGCACGTAAATATTGCAGAGGGGCACTTCCATTTTTGTATCCTCGGCTTCCCGGAAAAATGCTATTTGCAAAAGGACCTGCAAAGCATTGCTCACTTTGTTTGCCGGAAGAAGACTGCTGGTCACATTGCTTCCAATAACGAATTGGGCGCCCATTTCCCTTACATCCTTCACCGGGAAATTGCGAACGATACCTCCATCGACCAGCAGATGCCCCTGATATTCAACCGCCGTGAAAACAGATGGAATCGCCATGCTCGCCCGTACAGCCGTAACAATTTCACCGCTATCCAGGACGACGGCCTGTCCGGTGGAAATATCGGTTGCAATACATTTAAAAGGAATATCCAGCGAATCGAAGTTTTTTATTTTATATACCGGGAAAAGCATTTCGGAAAACTTCAGCCAGAGCTCCTGTCCTTCTAGGACACCGGTAGAGATTCTGAAGAAATGATTGACCCAGGGCAGTTCCAGATCATATTTGGCATATTCATCCTTTTCTTCCATGATGATATTTCTCAGAGAACTCTGGTTGGACAGGAGTTGATCCCAGTGAATATGGCGTCCGATATAGAGGATGGAATCAGCCGAATAACCCGAGGCGTACAGCGAACCGATGATACTGCCCATACTGGTACCGGTTATATAGTCAATGGAAAGGCCAGCTGAATCAATGGCTTTCAGTATCCCGATATGTGCCAAGCCCTTGGCACCACCCCCGCTGAGGGTAAGACCGATCTTTGGTCTTTTTGATTTGAGCGTATCCTGTCCCTTTACCAAAGGAGGAAGCATGCATAAACACACGCTGACGATGAAAACCGGGAGATGGGAGAATTTGAAAACTTGGAAATTGATAAGCGGGAATTTTTTTTAATGAATGCTAGACAGTTTATCCAAATTTAATGTGTTTTAGGTTCTGGTTAGGACAGCTATTCCCGTTCTGTAGATTCAATATGCTGGCGGATTATCCTTCTTCTTCCAATTCCATCAGTTTCTCTAGGGCTGCATCGTAGGTCTGCATGGCCACCGAGAGACTGAGGGCAGATTTTTTGTACTCTGATTCGGCTACCAGGAATTTTTGTCTGTCGGCATAAATTTCCGGAGCCGATAATCGCTGTTCAAGTTCACTGCTTTCCTGTTTAAGACGTTTAATATTCTCATCGAGTTGCTCTACGAGTCTTTGTTGTTTCTGTAGTTGTTTTTTTGATTCTTTGTTGATCGGAGTCGAAATCACGGGGGATTTGGGTGGCTCGGCTGCGGGTTTTTCGGTTTTCGGTTTGTTGGCACTGGGCTTGGTCTGTAAAGCCATTCTTTTGTTCCATTCCACCCATTCCTCATAGGTCCCCTTGAATTCCTTGATTCTCAGGTCATCTATTTCCCAGATTTTGTTGGCAGTTTTTGAAATAAAGTACCGGTCATGGCTTACCAGGATATAACTCCCTTCATATTTATTGAGGGCTTCGGCCAGCAGTTCGCAGGAATGGATGTCCAGGTGATTGGTGGGTTCGTCCAAAAGAAGGAAATTGGCTTTACCGGCAATGGTCTTGGCCAAGGCCACCCGGGCTTTCTCGCCTCCGCTGAGCACTTTGATCTTTTTATCCACATCGTCTCCGGAAAACAGAAAACATCCCAGCAAGGTCCTGAGTTCGAGTTCATTTTTGCCAGAGCCGCAATGTTTCATTTCCTCCAGGACCGAATCGTTCAGATTTAAGGATTCCAGTTGATGTTGCGCATAAAAACTGGCATCCACGTGGTGCCCCCACACGCGTTCACCGCTAAAAGGTTCTGTACCGGCGACCATACGCAGTACGGTGGACTTGCCCTTACCATTGGCTCCGATCAGGGCAATTTTATCGCCCCTTTCTATTTCTGCTTCGGCGTGTTGAATAATGGTATTGTCTCCAAAACTTTTGCTGGCATCTTTTAGCTGCACGAGCACTTTGCCTGGCGGACGATCTATCCGAAACTGTATCCTCATATCGGGTCTTTCCATTTCCACATTTTCAAGCCGATCCATTTTATCGAGGCGTTTCATGGCCGATTGGGCAGCAGCTGCTTTGCTGGCTTTGGCCTTGAAGCGTTCAATGAATCTTTCCTGTTGGCGGATATAATCTTTTTGATTTTCGTACGCTTTTTGCTGGATGGTAATCCGCATTTCCTTTTCTTTCTCATAAAAGGAATAGTTTCCATTGTAAAAATGGAGATCTTGTTGATAGAGCTCAACAATTTTATCTACCATGCGGTCCAGGAAAAATTTATCGTGGCTGACAATCACCACTGATCCCTGATAATTTTTCAGATATTTTTCAAGCCACTCAATAGAGGGAAGATCCAGGTGATTGGTCGGTTCATCCAAGAGCAGCAGGTCGGGTTTTTGGAGAATCATTTTTGCCAACAGGACGCGCATCCTCCATCCCCCGCTAAATTCGCGGTAAGGCCGTTGAAGGTGTGCATTGGAAAAACCCAGGCCCTGTAATACTTCCTCGGTTTTGTGGTGAATATTGTATCCATCCAACAAATCCATTTCATGCAATTTGTCGGTATAGGTCAACAGAAGCTGTTCGGATTGCGGTTTACCTTGTTTTTCTTCTGCTTCCATTTCTTGTACCAATGCTTCGAGCTCTTTTTCCACCGTAAGGACTTTATCAAAAGCACCCATCGCTACTTTTAATATTGAATCATTGGTATCAAAACTGAGCAAATCCTGGTGCAGGTAACCAATGCTGGTATTGCGGCTACGCTCTACCGTTCCACCGGAAGGGGTATATTCACCGGCAAGCAATTTCAATAAAGTCGATTTGCCGGTCCCGTTGTATCCGATCAGACCGATGTGTTCACCCGGTTGGATATGCCAGGTAGCATCTTTGAGGATAACACGCGCACCAAACTCAAAAGTCAAATTCTGAAAACCTGCCAGCATATGATGAATGGGTATTAATTCAAACGCGCAAAATTAAAGCAAATGCATTTAGAATTATCTTTGAATAATTTCTATTTAAATTCTATTTATGAAGAAGGCCTTTTTGTTGATTGGTGTTTTGGCCCTGGCGCTCGGAATTACATACTTGGTTCTTCATAAAAGCAGCTCATCTACCGGCACCCCAGAAGTAAAGGAAGCCCCTTTGGCCGTCAGTAGCAAATCCTCGGCTTTTAACCGATCCTTCGCGCAGGTCATGAATAGCTATTACCGGCTGGCTGAAATTTTTAAGACGGCCGATACGGCCCAGATCACCCAAGCAGCCCTTGGGCTTAAAAAAGCAGTTGACAGCATCCGGTTTGATCAGTTTAAAGCAGATTCATCGGTAACCCTGACTGCCGTCAGCGTCGCACAATCCGTAGATGGTGAAATTCTGGGGTTGATAAGCGAAAAATCCATGGAACAAAAGAAGCGGGAATTTAACTTGATCACAGAAGATTTGTATTCACTGATCCGTGTCGTTCGCTATGATGGTGGCGTGATCTACCACATGCGCTGCACGACGGCCTTTGCTGATTCTTCTGAGGCCTACTGGCTGAGTTCATCAAACCAAATCGTAAACCCTTACCTGGATAAAAATTATAAATTACCCGATAACAGCGAAGTCAGTGACAGCCTTCGGTTTTCTGTTCCCGTGGGTGAATAATCCTTTAAAATCCTGAAAAATTATTCCTTGTCCCCGAATCCAGATGCATCAATTATTCCGTCCGAGTCCAAGAACCACATCCTCCTGAAAAAGATTGATTTTACCCGTAAGCAGCCTATTTGAAATGATCATTTTTGAATATACTTTCGCAGCACCTAAAAGTAAACCATGAAAAAAGGAATTCTTTTGCCCTTGTTGTTGATAGGATGTCAGTTGTTTGCCCAAACCGAAAAGCTGGACACGACCCTGATTGCCAAAATCAAAGAAGAAGGCTTGAATCATTCTCAGGTAATGGAAATTGCCTTTAACCTGACAGATGCCAGTGGTCCCCGATTGATGGAGTCACCTGGATATTTCCGGGCAGCCAATTGGGCAAAAAGCAAACTTTCTTCCTGGGGATTGGACAATGCCAACCTGGAAGCCTGGGGTAAATGGGGAAAAGGGTGGGAGCTTGAAAAATATTATCTGGCCATGACGGCTCCTTATTATGAGCCCTTGATTGGATTTCCGAAAACTTTTTCCAAAGGCACCCATGGGCTGGAACATGCCCAGGTTGTGCTGATCGATGTAAAGGATTCATCCGGACTGATTGCTTATCAGGGTCAGTTGAAAGATAAAATTATCCTGATCAAAAGAAATGATTCCCTTCCGCTCGGATTTAAACCCGATGCATTGCGGTATACCGATTCGGAACTGGTCAAGATGTCCGCATTTGATCCGAAAGCACCCGTCACTCCCAACAATAATTTCCTGGCCTTTATGGCGGCGGCCCGCTTGCTGGCTGCTACTAAAAAGTTTGCGAACCAGGAAGGAGCGCTGGCCATCCTAACTACCAGTCCGCGCAATGGAGACGGGACCGTCTTTGTACAAAATGGCATTCCTTACAACGATCTGATGCAGGAAGCCATGAATGATGTGGCCATCTCCTATGAACACTTTATGTCGATTCAACGATTGCTGCAGCATCAGATTCCGGTTTGGGTCGACCTGGAACTCCAGGCAAAAATTTTGTCGGATGACCAGCAGGGATATAATGTCATCGCCGAAATTCCCGGCACGGACAAGCAACTCAAAGACCAACTGGTTATGATCGGGGGTCACCTGGATAGCTGGCAGGGTTCTACGGGAGCAACCGACAATGCGGCCGGTTCTGCCGTCATGATGGAGGTCGTTCGGATTTTAAAAGCCGTTGGATTCAAACCCCGCCGTACGATCCGGATCGCCCTATGGGGTGGTGAGGAAACCGGTCTCCATGGATCGAAAAATTATGTGAAAAATCATTTTACCGATACGGCCACCAAGAAATTCAACGCTGCAGGGGATAAACTTTCCGTATACCTGAACCTGGACAACGGAAGTGGAAAAATCCGTGGTATCTACCTACAGGGCAATCAGACAGCATGGCCAATATTCGAAGAATGGTTCAAGCCCTTCCATAACATGGGTGCTTCCACCTTAACACTGGAAAATACCACCGGTACCGATCATCTTTCTTTTGATGCGGTCGGTTTACCCGGGTTTCAGTTCATCCAGGATCCCCTGGAATATGGTTCCAGAACCCACCACAGCAATATGGACAGTTATGATCATCTCAGTCCGGAGGACTTGAAACAGGCGGCTACAATTGTGGCTGCTTTTGTGAGTTTCGCCAGTCAGAGAGATGGGAAGATTCCTAGAAAGTAAAATAGGCTTTCAAGCTCTAAGGAGTGGGGTCACTCTACTTTCTTGTATTCGAAATTGATCTCAACATTTTTCTGCTCCGTGGAAATGATTCTTTCCTCGTATCTTTTTTCGCCGTCCTGTACGACCAGTAGGGAGGTATTGGGTGGTATATCTCCCAGGTTTTCCGCTACCATCACCAACTGATGGGGATGGTCAGAGGGTTCCACATCGATGTAAACGGTTATGGGCTGATCGGACAATCGGGCATTGGAGACAATAAGTTTGTTGTCGTAATACACCGAAACCGTATCGTTGTCAATGGCCCCATCGTCGTAAATGCGAAGTTCTATCCGGGAATGATGAACAGAAATTGTTTTAAGCAACTCATTGGTGCGGTTTTTCAGCACATAGGGAATCATAACCGATTCATTGGGCTGCTTCATTGTAATGGTACTATCCCGGGAATTCTTGGAAGGTTCTGTGGTGAGCTGGGATGATTTTTGTTGCGCGATCGCAGCAGAAGTAGACGGCTTTGGCGCTGGTTTCTTTTTAGGGGTTACTGTCGCAGTAGCGTTGGCTTTTGCCGGTTCCGGTTTTTTTACCAGGGGAGCAGCCGCTGCAGCCGGTGGGGTTTCCACCGGAACATTTGATTTTTTTCTGGCGAGTTCTTTTTCTTTATTCTCTAAGAAAGGTTCTTTGTGAAAATCGGATTCAGCAACCCGGTGAAGAAAAATACTTCCTTTGCCGCATCCGATGGATGAATCGGCCGCATTGGTACTGTAGTAGGTTCCCTGCAGGTATTCATCATTTCCGAGTTTGGTATACTGAAGAAAACAGGTCATAATGCAGACCCCTCCATTGGAACGGTATTCCAAGAGTTTTGCTTCCTTCAAGAGTACTTTTTTCGTCTGGGCATTGAGGCTGCCGGTTGCAGAGGCTTTTCCGTAAAATTCTGCTGTTTTATACGAATAGGTCACCGCTTCAAAATGATTGTGTGTTTGAGCGATCTGCACTTCCATTTTGTAACGGTCGTCATAAATACCGGCCAGCCGCTCCAAACCGTCGCTTGAACGAAAATGTCCACGCCAAATACCCGTGAGATCCTGGGCATGAAGGGTAGGTATGGACGTGATGAGCAGGATAATCAGCCAATAAAAAAATAGGCGATAGTTTTTCATCGATGGCAAATTAATTAAAAAAAAATTTCTCGGATTCTATCCAAACAGAAATCTGGCAAGAGTTTGTTAATTTTGCATCCCTTAAAGGTAAAAGTGGGCCCATGATAAAAATTACATTACCAGACGGTGCGGTGCGGGAATATCGGGAAGGAACCAGTTCCCTGGAAATTGCCAAATCCATTAGTGAAGGACTTGCCCGTAAAATAATAGCCGCTTCTGTGAACGGCGAAGTATGGGACGCAACCCGCCCCATTCAAACCGATGCATCCCTGAAACTGCTGACCTGGAACGACCCGGAAGGAAAATCAACTTTCTGGCATTCTACGGCGCACCTGATGGCAGAAGCAGTGGAATCCATTTTTCCCGGTGTAAAATTCTGGGTGGGACCCGCCGTAGAAAACGGTTTCTATTACGATATGGACCTAGGGGATCGCCAGATAACCGAAGAGGACCTTCGGAAACTCGAGGTAAAAATGGCGGAACTGGCTGCCAAACAAAATCCATATATCCGGACTTCCATATCCAAAGCCGATGCCATCCATTTTTTCCAGGAAAAAGGAGATGAATACAAACTGGATCTGCTCGAACATCTCCAGGATGGAGAAATAACCTTTTATTCCCAGGGATCGTTTACAGATCTCTGTCGCGGACCCCATATACCCGATACGGGTTTTATCAAGGCACTCAAGCTGACCAATATCGCAGGTGCTTATTGGAAGGGTGATGAAAAAAACAAACAGCTGACCCGGATCTATGGAGTGAGTTTTCCTTCAAAAAAAGAACTGGATGAATACCTTCTCATGCTCGAGGAAGCCAAGAAACGAGATCACCGCAAACTGGGAAAGGAAATGGGAATTTATACCACCGACGATGAAGTAGGCCAGGGTCTGATCCTTTGGATGCCCAATGGAACCATCATCATCGAAGAACTGGAAAAACTCGCCAAAGAAACGGAACAAGCCGCCGGTTATCACCGGGTGGTCACCCCTCATATTGCCAAAGAAAGCCTGTACCTGACCAGTGGCCACCTGCCGTATTACCAGGAAAGTATGTATCCTCCCATGGAACTGGACGGAACCAAATACTACCTGAAGTCGATGAATTGTCCGCACCACCATAAAATATTTGCAGCCGAACCCAGAAGCTACAAAGAACTGCCGTTGAGGCTGGCAGAATACGGGACCTGTTACCGGTACGAACAAAGCGGCGAATTGTTTGGTCTCATGCGGGTGCGTTGCCTGCACATGAACGATGCCCACATTTACTGCAGCAAAGAAGATTTCGCCCAGGAATTCCGGTCCGTCAATGAAATGTACCTGAAGTACTTTAAAATATTCGGGATTGATAAATATGTCATGCGGCTGAGTCTGCATGATCCGGCCAATCTCGGGAAAAAGTATATCAATGAACCCCAGTTGTGGCTGGAAACAGAGGCCATGGTCAGGAAAGCATTGCTGGAGAGCAATACACCTTTTGTGGAAGTCACGGGAGAGGGCGCCTTTTATGGACCGAAGATTGATGTACAGATATGGAGCGCGATTGGCCGGGAATTCACCCTGGCCACCAATCAGGTAGATTTCGCTCAGGGCAGAAGATTTAAACTGGAATATACCAACCGGGAAAATCAACCGGAAACCCCCTTAATTATCCACCGGGCCCCCCTGGGGACCCATGAGCGGTTTATTGGGTTTTTACTGGAACATTACGCCGGTAAATTCCCCCTGTGGCTTGCGCCCCAACAGGTTAAGGTGCTGCCGATCAGCGATAAGTACATGGAGTATGCACAAACTGTATTAGAATCCCTTAAAAATGCAGATATTCGTGCAGCCATTGACGACCGAAGCGAGAAAATTGGCAAAAAAATCCGGGATACTGAACTGGCCCGGGTGCCTTTTATGCTCATTATCGGAGAAAAGGAGATGGACGCCAAACAGGTATCCGTTCGCCGACAGGGAAAAGGAGATCTGGGTGCGCAGGAACTGGACTCTTTTATTAAAGAATTAAAAACAGAAATAAAATTAAGATCCTAAAAAAAATAAACCGGATCTTACCTATTGCTCAACTAAAAACTATAAATGGCATTTCCACCGAGGCCTCCCAGAGGTAATTTTAATCCAAGATTCAGAAAAGAACAACAACAGGAACACCGTACCAACAATATGATCCGCGTACCGAATGTACGTTTGGTAGGAGAAAATGTAACCGTCGGCGTTTATCCGATCGCCGATGCCCTCAAAATGGCACAAGAACAGGCGTTGGACCTGGTGGAAATCTCTCCCAATGCCGACCCCCCGGTTTGCAAGATTATCGACTACAACAAATTCCTATACGAAAAGAAGCGCAAGGAAAAGGAAATGAAGGCCAAGAGCAAGGCCTCAGAAGTAAAGGAAATACGTTTTACACCCAATACCGACGATCACGATTTTGATTTTAAGGCCAAACATGCCGAAAAATTCCTGAAAGATGGGGACAAGGTAAAGGCCTATGTTCAGTTTAAAGGCCGCGCCATCCAATTTCGCGAGAGAGGAGAATTGCTCCTGCTCAAATTTGCGGAACGTTTAAATGAAGTGGGTGTCTTAGAAGGCATGCCGAAAATGGAAGGTAAACGAATGCTCGCTATCTGGGCTCCCAAATCCCAGAAAAAGAAATCCTAGTTCTGTTAATGGCTTTCCGGTAATTTTCCCATGGATATAATACTCATTGGTTCCGGGAACGTAGCAACGGTGCTTGGTCGCCGCTCGCGGGATGCCGGACACCGGATCCTGCAGGTATATGGCAGGAACCAGGTCACCGTCCGCTCACTGGCCGCAAACCTGGACGCCGTACCGGTCGAAAAAATTTCCGAGCTGGAAAAATCTGTAGACCTGATCCTCATTGCCCTTCGGGATGAAGCGGTTTCTTCTTTTATTGGAGACCTCGGTTCCAGCCAGGCGATGCTGGTCCATACCGCTGGGGCCCTGTCCATTGATCTACTCAAATCCGCCTCCAATGCCTATGGGGTGTTGTATCCCCTGCAAAGTCTGCGCAAAGAGATTCAGACCATACCACCCATTACGCTGCTCGTGGATGGCAACCAACCACAAACCAGGGGTATTTTAAGGGAATTTGGTGCGAGCATTGCAGAAACCGTGCTCGATGCCAGCGATGAAATCCGCCTAAACTATCACCTGGCTGCGACGCTGGTGAATAATTTTACCAACTATCTATACATTCTTGCCGCCTCTTTTTGTAAGGAAGAAAAAATAATGTTCTCGGCTTTGCAACCCCTCATGGAAGAAACGGTGAATCGTTTGCGAACCATTTCCCCTTCCCAATCACAAACCGGTCCTGCTTGGCGCAATGACCTGATAACCTTGGAAAAACACCGGCAGGTATTAAAAGATTTTCCAGCTATTTCCAAACTGTATGATTTATTCACTGAAGAAATTCAGAGATTCGCGTCATCGGGTCAGGGGGAAGGCAAAACAAGTCTGGGGAAAGTCTGAAGGGTAGGGACCGGTCTTTCTGTAGATCCTGAGCGAAGTGGCGGAAGTCCCAAGAAAATACTTTAAAGCAAAAACTACTGCATGAACCTGCTAGAATCTTTCAAACCCATTACCACCCTCATTTTTGATATTGACGGTGTCCTCACCGATGGTGGATTATTGGTTTTTGAAACCGGAGAACAGGTTCGAACCATGAGCGTAAAGGATGGATATGCGTTGCAGTTGGCTGTAAAGAAAAAATATAAAATCGTAGTTATTTCAGGAGGCAATGGCCTGGGTGCAGAATTGCGACTGCAAAAACTGGGCATCCACCATATTTTTCTCAATGTAAAAGACAAGGTTCAGTTGTTGGATGATTTTTTAATACTTCAAAAGGTAAAATGGGAACAGACTTTGTATATGGGAGACGATATTCCCGATCTGCCATCCATGAAAAAAGCAGGTATGCCCTGTGCGCCGGCCGATGCGGCGCCGGAGATATTACAGACGGCCAGATATATTTCACCCTTTGGAGGAGGTCGGGGCTGCGTTCGGGATGTAATTGAAAAGCTTTTGCGTTTACATGGAAATTGGGACCTGGAATCAGCGATACCCTCGCTTTAAGACCGTTAGTTATGAAGAAGTCAAGCGCAGTGAATGCTTTTTTTCGTTTGATCCGATGGCCCAATCTTTTGTTTATTGCCTTGACGCAATCCCTTTTTTATTTCTGTATTTTAATTCCAAGTTTTTACCAGGGTCTTGTCGTGCATGAAAATATATTAAAGCTACCGTATTTTATCCTACTGAGTCTTTCCTCCGTTTTTATTGCTGCCGCCGGTTATATCATCAACGATTACTTTGACCTGGATATTGACCGGGTAAATAAACCCGATAAGGTCGTGGTAGAAAAAATCATCAAGAGAAGATGGGCCATCATCCTGCACTGGATCTTTTCGGGGATGGGCATTTTTATTGGATTTTTTCTTTCCTGGAAACTAAAGAATGTCTTTATCGGACCTACCAATTTATTCTGTGTTTTTTTGCTGTGGTTTTACAGCACCACTTTTAAAAGGAAGTTGTTGATCGGAAACATCGTCATTTCCTTTCTGACGGCCTGGGTGATTGGCATTCTTTACCTCAGTGAGTTTCGCATCCACCGCTTTGTAAATCCGGAGTTCCATGGGCCCCTGTCGCGGGTGTATAAATTCACGGTGGTGTATGCATCTTTTGCTTTTGTTATATCCCTGGTACGGGAAGTAATCAAAGACATGGAAGATTTGGAAGGGGACGCAAAATATGGTTGCAGGACGATGCCGGTTGTATGGGGACTGAATGCTTCTAAATTTTTTTGTGTTTGCTGGCTGACCGTTTTACTGTCAGCTCTCATTTTTATTCAGTTTTATGTCTTGCAATACGGGTGGTGGATTACCATCGTTTATACCTGTTTTTTGGTGATTTATCCCATTCTGCTTTTGTTGAAAAAATTATCCCGAGCCACCCAACCTGCACAATTTCACCGCTTGAGTCAGTGGATTAAATCCATTATGTTGATGGGCATTCTGTCTATGATTTTTTTAAAATATTACACCTCATGGATCGGATAATTCTGGCTTCCGCTTCACCCCGCAGAAAACAGTTGTTGGAATGGGCGGAAATCCCCTTCGAGGTTTTGCCCAGTGATGCCGACGAACTGGTTCCTGATGGGATGCAGGTATCTGAGATCCCGGTTTTTCTGGCCAGTCAGAAGGCGGCCATCGTCCGCAAAAAAGTTTCCGCCGATCGGATTGTGCTGGCCGCTGATACGGTCGTTGTTCTCGATGAACAAATGCTGGGTAAACCCTTGGATAGAACGGACGCCATCCGCATGCTTTCCCATTTATCGGGAAGGGTTCATCAGGTGATTACGGGAGTTTCGATCACCGGATCCAATAAAGAAATACTTTTTGCGGAGACCACCCGCGTCCGGTTTCATCCCTTGTCTAAGACAGGCATTGAACATTATGTTGACCATTACAAGCCTTTTGATAAAGCCGGTGCCTATGCCATTCAGGAGTGGATTGGCGTTACGGGCATTCATTCCATTCATGGCGATTTCTACAATGTCATGGGCCTTCCCGTCAGCCGGGTGGTGCAGGAATTGAAATCATTTTAAACCGGCTTTGATCACTCGTAGATGACCAAACGCGGTGGGTCTTCTAAGCGCGTGCGTAAATCCCTACTAATAGGTAGAAAAATCTTCTACGGCCGTATGCCAGTTGAAATTGATTTGCACGTCGATATCGGGATGGATGCTGTATTTAACCGGACAGGTTTCGGCTGCCCGCTGAAGAATGATCTTATGTTTCTCCGACAAATGCAGTCCGGCTGGTAAATGAAATGTTAATGATAAGCCCGCGATACGGCGGGGATCGGTCTTCATCGTTTTTTGAATGTCAATGCTGGTTCCCTTGAGCGGTATATCTAGATCCCGTGCCCTCTGGCCCATAATAGTCAGCATACAGGATCCGAGCGCTGTGGCGACCAGATCAGAGGGTGAAAATCTTTCTCCCTTGCCCTGATTGTCTACCGGCGCATCGGTTTCAATGGTCGTCCCGGACGCGTTGTGCAGAGCAACCGTCCTGAGCTCTCCCTCGTAAATAACAGTGGACGTCATATTTTTTTTCATAAATTTACAGCAGTAATTCCAATCATGCCGGCAAAAAACGCGTTGTTTCTCTTAGCCTATACCCTGATATCTCTTCCAGTTCTTGCCCAGCAATCCGGAACGCCCGTCTACTCCAACAACAACAATACGTCCAAACAGCAGCGGTTGAACCAGATGATGAAAATGGAAGAGGAAGGTGACCTGATTTTTAATCATTATGGTTTATTTGGATTTAAGATGGCTACCAATGGCTATGGTATTTTCTATGAAAGAGGAAAATTTCTGACCAACCACAAAAGCCGCTTCCTTGAATTCGAACTCAATGAAATCAAGGATCCAAAAGACCATAAGGTGGCCGTTTCCGGCGATGGATATACCTATAATTATGTGGCCGTCGGCCGGCTGAACAATTTCTATGAATTCAAAGCATCTTACGGACAACAGATCCTGATCGGAGGAAAGGGCAATAAAAATGGCGTGGCTGTTACCTACCTCTACAGCGGCGGCCTTTCACTGGGCATGCTCAAACAATACGTGTTAGACGCTTATTCTGCCCAAAGCGCTCCAGCCACATTTAAAAGCACCTATCCCACCATATTTGACAGTGCGTATGCCGTCTACGATGCCCTGGGTCTGAGCGGAGGCTGGAACCATCTTAGTTTTTCTCCCGGCTTAAATGCCAAACTTGCCATGCGCTTTGACTATGGGCGTTTTAATCAGACCATCGGAGCATTTGAAACCGGCGTTACGGCCGAATATTACCTCAACCAGATGCCCCTGATGGCTTATGTACCTCCTAAACACCTGTTTTTTAATGCTTATATAGCCATCATGTTCGGCAAGCGAAAATGATTATTTTTGTATAATCATGCAGGAACTTCCCGTTATTTCTTCCCCGGATCTTTCAGAAAACAGAACGAAGAAGCCCAGTTGGCTCCGGGTTAAACTTCCTATCGGAGAAAATTTCAAACAAGTCAGAAACCTGGTCGACCAGCACCAGTTGCATACCATCTGCGAAAGTGGAAACTGTCCCAATATGGGTGAATGCTGGGGAGCCGGAACCGCGACCTTTATGATCCTGGGAAATATCTGTACCCGCAGTTGCGGGTTCTGCGCTGTGGCAACGGGAAGACCGCTGCCGGTGGATTGGGATGAACCGCAACGGGTAGCCGAAGCCATTCACCTGATGAAAGTAAAACACGCGGTCATCACTTCGGTTGACCGCGACGAAATCAAAGACGGTGGCAGTATCATCTGGCAAAATACCATCCGGGCTGTTAAGTCCCTGAATCCCGACACTACCCTGGAAACCCTGATTCCCGATTTTAAAGGAGAAGCAGAAAATATAAATCGCATTGTCGCTTCGGCTCCGGAAGTGGTTTCCCATAATATCGAAACCGTAGAAAGACTTACCAAACAGGTCCGTATCCAGGCCCGGTACTGGAGAAGCATGCAGACCCTGCGGATCTTAAAGGAAGGCGGGATGAGAACCAAGAGTGGGATCATGCTCGGCCTGGGTGAAACCAAGGAAGAAGTGATCCAGACCATGAAGGACCTGGCTGGAAATGGGGTGGATGTGGTTACCATCGGCCAGTACCTCCAACCCACCAAAAAACACCTGCCTGTCGTACGTTTTGTTCACCCCGATGAGTTTGCAGAATTTCGGGAAATCGGGTATGGTCTGGGTCTCGACTATGTGGAGAGCGGACCCCTGGTTCGTTCTTCCTACCACAGTGAAAAACATGTTTTTCCCGGTTTTGGCAGGAATTTGTGGTTGCAGGAAAAAGCTACTAAAGAAAATGCTTTGCAGTAACCTGCCGGATTATCCTCGTTTTTAAAAAGAAATAACCCTGAAAATTAATTGATTTCCAGGGTTATATATTCATGAAGTACTTACGCTAAACTCATTCCTCCCTTAAGGATGAGGAGGCGGCGGTGGCGGCGCAGGTGCTCCAGGAGGGACAGGTGGTGAACTATGCGGTCCCGGTGCACAACTCGCAAATAAGGCCAGTGCCAATGCTACGATCAGAAACTTTTTCATACTCAATGATTATAGTTAATAGTTAAAATAACCAGCCAAGCTGGTACCCTACTATTAAAATAATCATGCCATCGGAAGGAAAAGGGCTGAGACTTTTGGCTAAATCACCAATCTATGAGTCTCGGGGGGAACCCATCTCCATGCGGAATATCTCATCATTTCATTCGTAGAACATGGCGTAGCGTAAAACCGGCTAAGGCATCTCCCAGACCAAGGCGCTCGCGCCCAAAATAGCGGCGTCTGATTCCCGCAAATGACTGACGAGGATTTTAACGCGGTTTTGAAATACCTGGATAAGATTGGCTTCCATGTTTTCTCGGGTAGGCTTAAGGATGAGGTCTCCGGCCTTAGTCAGGCCACCAAACAATATGATGGCTTCGGGGCTGGAAAACATTACAAAATTGGCCAATGCCAAACCCAGGATTTTTCCTGTGTAGTCAAAAATTTCCTTGGCTATTTTATCGCCCTGAACCGCGGCATCATAAACTTTACGAGAATCGATTTCATCCAGGGGAATATCCCGGAGAAGACTTTTATCTTTTGTTTTGGCCAATACTTCTTTGGCCGTCAGCATCACCCCGGTTGCCGAAGCATAACTTTCTAGTGAACCATGTTTCCCGGTTCCTTCATGAAACCTGCCGTCGGGTATGATGATGGTATGGCCCAACTCTCCGGCAAATCCATCGTGTCCCAGGATCAGGTGTCCGTTGGCCACAATTCCACTACCCACACCGGTGCCCAGGGTAATCATGATAAAATCTTTCATGCCTTGAGCGGCCCCATACATCATTTCTCCAATGGCAGCTGCGTTGGCGTCGTTGGTAAGATTGGTCGGTAACTGAAATTTATCCTGGATCAGCTGGGCAAGGGGTACGATCCCTTTCCAGGGTAAGTTGGGGGCGTATTCAATCGTACCGGTATAAAAATTTCCGTTGGGTGCCCCCACACCAATCCCACGGATCCTGCCCGCGCCACCGACGGTTGCGATGAGCGCTGACAGTTTATCGTGCAGTTCCTCAATGAATGTCTCTATTTTTTTGTGCTTCTTGGTAGAAAGGTCACCGGTAAATAAAACGTTTCCAATCCGATCCACAATGCCAAACTTGGTTCCTGTTCCACCGATGTCGATACCGATGGCTAGCGGTTCCAAGGAGGCGGGTGTTGAAGTTGCTTTAGACATGTTTGGGAGTATAATTAATGACCACCGATTTGTTCATCAAAGTTGAGCCCTTGCGATTTCAGGACACTCTTCAGTTTCAGAGCGAGCCAAGCGAGGAAAGCAAAACATACGGCAGCAACCAGATAAGAATTATGCATACCTATGGCCGGATTATCGCCCAGTGCTCCTTGGAAGGGTGGGATGACCGCACCCCCTAAGATCATCATGATCAAAAATGCAGAACCCTGGCTGGTATATTTACCCAACCCGGCTACACTCAGTGCGAAAATGCAGGGCCACATAATGGAACAACATAGACCACCGGCAATAAACGCATATACGGACAACAGGCCCGTGGTAAGCACGCCGATCAGCATCGCGGTGGTAGCCAGCGTAGCCAGGGTCAGCAGGGTCTTAACCGGTTTTTCCTGTCCAAAGAAAAAGGCCACAATGGCGATCACGATACAGATGGAATAAGCATACAGGTCGCTGACGTCGTTTCCTTTGAGCCTGTTTGCCAGCAGTACAACGGCAAAGGCAATAAAGGGAACCACTACGGTGGCGATCCGTTTACCCATTTTTGACAAATTGAAAACGCTGATGGCGCCCGTCCAGCGACCGATCATCAGGCTTCCCCAATAGAGTGAAATGTATTTTGAAATCTGGCTTTCGTTGAGACCAGATGCCGTCAGGTAATTTTTTGTTTTAAGGAGTGCTCCGAAATTGTTGTCGATGGTTACTTCCACACCCACATATACAAATATTCCAATCATGCCATAAATCAGCTGTGGATACTTCATTGCACCCCATCCATCGTTGCTTTTTACGGCAATCTGGTTGGAATAAAACAGCGTAACCAGGACCACGATGATCGTGGCAATAAGCAGGGGCGCTTTGCTGATATCAGAGAAGTGGCCAACGATGATTATTGCAATGATGAATCCCGTCATGGTCAACAGCGATCGGGATGCTTTGGCGGCTTTTTCAAACTTTTCGTCATTTTTTCCGGCAGGCAGTTTGGAAAAAGTAAATATCAAGGCCACGAGCGCAAATACGGCGGCTACGATCATGTACAACGATTTAACCGAAGAGACCGATGTGTCGTCCGGGTCGCTGTTCAAGGATCCAAACAAGAATAGACTTACGATAATGGGTCCCACCGTGGTTCCGAATGAGTTCACGCTGCCTCCCAGGTTCAAACGGTGTGAACCGGTGGAAGGATCGCCCAGCACGATGGCAAAAGGTTGTGCACAGGTCTGTTGCAGAGAAAATCCGAGGGCGATAATAAACAAGGCGATTAAAATGAACGTGAAATTTCCAAAAGCGATGGTTTCGCCCTTCAGGGAAGCGACAATCGCATCTACCTTATCGGCGTCGAAACTGGCAGCGAGTTTTACTGGAACGCCGTCGACGATTTTTGTGTCCTTGGCTGGACCGAAGGGCGCCCGGAGGTTCTTAAGGATTTCAGGATCGTTCAGGAATTTTTTTCCGGCCTCGTCATTTCTAACAATCAGGGAATAAGAATTCTTTTCTTCTTTTCTCAATACGATGACTTTATCGGAAGTGACATATTTCTGATCGGTCTTAAATGCTTTGATTTCGGTTACATGCTCATCAATGGGTTTTAAGGTTTCTCCGCTGACGGCGGGTATCATCAGCAAAGCGCCTGCTATCGAAATACCCAATCCGATGATGATCCCTTTCTTATAGCCGATTTTATTTAATATATCGCTGCCGCGGGTCTCAGAAAAAATATACAGGAACAGAGAACCGATAAAATAAGCCCCATAAAATGCAGTTCCGATGAGCTGGGACTCAAATTGGCTCAAATTGAAGTAGTTCTTACAAAAAGGAATAAAAATGCTGTTGGATGCGGCGATGAATCCCCAGAAAAAGAAAACTAGTACGAGTGTGGCAAGGGCTCCGCTGTTAGTAGGCTGTTTGGTTTGGGACATGTGCAATCGTTATATATTAGGCGTTGAAAATACTCAAGTTTTCGCCAAGTGAAAAATTTTTCGCTTTAATGGGAGAATCAAAGAAATCCTTCCTAAATTGATCTTAATTCTACGGGCGCTTTCACCCATAACATCATTTCATGGAGATCCTGCATGTTTCAGCGGAATGTTATCCGGTCGCAAAAGCCGGTGGGCTGGGAGATGTTGTAGGCGCTTTACCCAAATACCAGTCGGCCGCCGGACACTTCGCCAAAGTGGTCATGCCCATGTATAAAACCAAATTCCTTTACAACAATGAATTTGATGTCGTGCACAAAGGCTATACCAACCTGGGTGACTGGTGGTTCATTTATACGATCATAAAAGAAAAGAAAAATATTCTGGGTTTCGATCTGTACATGGTAGATATCAACGGACTGCTGGACCGCGATAAGATTTATGGATATGACGATGATTCCGAACGATTCATTGCTTTTCAAATCGCGGTCGTGGACTGGCTGGCAACCTGGAAGCATCATCCCGATGTTGTACATGTGCACGATCACCAGGCGGCCCTGATTCCGTTCATGATCAAACATTGTTACCGTTATCAGCATTTGCGTGAGATTCCGACTTTGCTGACGATTCACAATGGAGAATATCAGGGATGGCTGAGCTGGGACAAAAGTTATTATATCCCGGCCTGGGATACTTGGAAGTCGGGACTGCTCGAATGGAATAAAAGCATCAACGCCCTGGCCTGTGGTGTTCGCTGTGCATGGAAAGTGAACACCGTTAGTTGGAGTTATATGGAAGAACTGCGTTGGTCGGCCAACGGACTGGAGGCCTTGTTTGAATATGAAAAGGGAAAATGTTACGGTATATTAAACGGTATTGATACAAAGGTCTGGGATCCGGAAACAGACAGTTACCTGCAGGATCATTTTAATATTAAATCCAACCAGGCAGGTAAAGCAAAAAATAAAGAAATACTTTGCAAGAGATTTGGGTTGGATATGGACAAACCCCTCATCTCCTTTATCGGAAGATTGGTGGGTGAAAAAGGTGCGGATCTCTTGCCTCAGGCCATCGGCGACTCGTTTTATTATATCGGACGAAAGGCAAATTTCCTGATACTGGGCAGCGGGGCATCCTATATTCAAGATAGCCTCGAAAGAGTGAGCCGGTTCAGCGAAGGTGATTTTAGCATTTTCATCGGTTATGATGAGGGATTGAGTCATATTATTTATGCCGGAGCCGATTTTATCCTGATGCCCTCAAGGGTGGAACCTTGTGGGCTCAACCAGATGTATGCGATGCGTTATGGCACTGTTCCGGTGGTACGTTCTACGGGAGGCTTGAAGGACACGGTGAAGGATGTCGGTGAAGAGGATGGTTATGGTATCCGGTTTAACAATGCAATCGTTGGTGACATCACCCATGCCATCTGGCGTTCAATTCAACTCTACCAGGATCCCTTGGTGATGGAAGGGCTGAGAAGAAAAATGATGAGACTCGATTTTAGCTGGGAAACCAGTATGCAGCAATATTTGGATCTTTACGCTTCGCTATAACACCAATTTATTAAATCAGACTTTATGTCAAAAAAAGTACTTGCCGTAATTTTAGGAGGGGGTGCCGGCACCCGATTGTATCCTTTGACTGCCAGTCGTTCCAAACCGGCCGTTCCGATCGCAGGAAAATACCGACTGGTGGATATTCCCATTTCAAACTGCCTCAATTCTGGCATCGACCGCATGTTTGTTTTGACTCAGTTTAATTCTGCTTCCCTGAACAGACATATTAAAAACACTTATCACTTTAGTGCATTCAGTTCTGCATTCGTGGATATTCTTGCAGCCGAACAAACGCCCGATAATCCAACCTGGTATCAGGGCACAGCCGATGCCGTTCGACAGTGCCTGCGTCATCTGGGTCCCTTTGAAGCTGAATACATCCTGATCCTATCCGGCGATCAGCTTTATCAGATGAATTTTATGGAGATGCTCAACAATCACATCGCCCAAAAAGCTGAAATAACCATTGCAACGATCCCGGTAGCCGACCGCGAAGCATCGGAGTTTGGAATCCTTAAAAAGGACGATAAAGGTTTTATCACTTCCTTTATTGAAAAGCCAAAAAAAGATTTGTTGAAAGACTGGACCAGTGACACGGGCCCATCCATGCAGGGGCAGGGTAGAAATTATCTCGCATCGATGGGTATCTATATTTTCAACCGGCAACTCTTGCAGGATTTACTGCAGAATGAATATGTGGAAGCCACGGATTTCGGAAAGGAAATTCTTCCTCAGTCCATCGACAAATACAAAGTAGTCAGCTTTCAGTACGATGGATATTGGACGGATATCGGGAATATCTATTCTTTCTTTGAAGCCAACCTTGGCCTTACCAAAGAGATTCCGGATTTTAATTTATTTGATAACAGCAATGCAATCTATACCCGTGCCCGGATGTTGCCACCGGCAAAAATCAGCGGGACTACCCTTGAAAAAACGATTATTGCCGAAGGATGCATCATCAATGCGTCCAGAATTGAAAGCAGTGTGATCGGTATTCGAACCCGGATCGGTATCGGAACGACCATCGTGAGCAGTTACCTGATGGGCATCGATTATTATGAAACCATTGAAGAAATACGCCATGACAAAGAACATGGTCTGCCTTCGGTGGGTATCGGGGACCGCTGTTATATCCGCAACTGCATCGTCGATAAGAACTGTCGAATCGGCGACGATGTCAGAATCAATGGCGGATCACACCTGGAAAATACCGACCACTCTTTATATACGGTGAAAGATGGAATCGTCGTGGTTAAAAAAGGTGCGGTAATCCCCAATGGGTTTGTGATTTAGTCTTCAACGATTGCTATGACCAGTAAAACTGTCGCCACTTCAGAGAAGCTGGTAGAAAAACCCCGGCTCACCATTGGCCAGATTCTAACCATGAGCTTCGGCTTCATGGGTATCCAATTCGGATTTGCCCTTCAAAACGGAAACACCAGCCGCATCCTTCGTTCTTTCGGAGCAGACGTGGATCAATTGCCGGCATTCTGGTTGGTAGCGCCCGTCGTAGGTATGATCGTCCAACCCCTGATCGGACACTACAGCGATAAAACCTGGAACCGGCTGGGAAGAAGGAAACCCTATTTTCTTACCGGCGCCATCTTATCTTCTCTGGCCCTGATCTTTCTGCCCAATTCCGGCGCCCTGGCAGGTGTGATTCCCGCATTGTGGATTGGTGCTGGAATGGTTATGGTGATGGACACTTCTTTCAACATTGCCATGGAACCCTTCCGGGCCCTGGTTGCAGACAACCTTCCAGATAGACAAAGAACTCTGGGATTCAGTATCCAGACATTTCTGATCGGACTGGGAGCGGTGGGGGGTTCCTATCTTCCTGAATTCCTGGGAAATCATGGATTCAGTCTCCAAACCAGTAAAAACGGGGTTGCGGACAATATTAAATATTCCTATTATATCGGTGCCGCAGTATTTATGATTGCCATTCTGGTTACCGTTATTTTTTCAAAGGAATATAAACCCGCCGACTACGAACGCTATCATGGCAAGCCGGACAATGCTCATAAAAAATCTGGTGTAAGGGAGATCATCCATGATTTTCGACATATGCCCAAGACCATGCGACAGCTGGGACTTGTCCAATTCTTTTCCTGGTTTGCTCTTTTTTCGATGTGGGTATTTATGACCGATGCGGTCGCGACCCATGTTTACGGACTCACCGGTAATTATTCTAAATCCATTGCCTACAACGAAGCGGGTAACAAAGTGAGTTCTTCTTTTGGCGTTTACAATGGGGTGGCCATGTTTTATGCCCTGTTTTTGCCGGCGATTGCCCGAAGAATCGGAAGAAAAGCAACCCATGCTTTTTCACTCATGGCCGGTGGAGCGGGTTTGATCTCGGTATTTTTTATCCGCGATCCGGCTATGCTGAGTTATTCTATGGTCGGCGTGGGACTCGCCTGGGCGAGCATCCTGGCCATGCCCTATGTGATTTTATCTGGTTCCATACCTCCCGGAAAACTGGGCATCTATATGGGAATATTTAATTTCTTTATTACTCTTCCTCAGATCGTCAACGGATTGTTTGGCGGATGGATTATGCACAATCTATATGGGGGTCAGCCCATCTATTCAATCGTACTGGCGGGTTTCTTTTTGTTTTGCGCAGCCATCAGCGTATTGTTTGTATACGATGCCGGTGATATTCGTATTAGCCGCAAACAGCAAAGACTGGCAGCCTCATGAAAAAAATAATTTTTCTTCCACTGGTTGTATTTTTCAGCTGGTGTTCGGGACAAAAAATCACCGCAGTTTATCCTTCCAACTGGTGGGTAGGCATGAACAATCCTCATCTTCAGGTTATGATACGCGGGGAGCAGCTGGATCATGCAGATTTCAAGGTAAAATATCCCGGAGTGGTACTCGATTCTGTGCAACGGGTTAAAAACAATCACTATGTTTTTTTAAACCTTACGATTGAAAAAAATGCTAACCCTGGAAACCTGATCATCCGTTATGTACTTAGTTTGGTTGATAATAAATTTCATGAACTCACCATTCCTTTGTACGACCGTCCAACGGGAAACGGAACCACCTGGGCTCGGGGGGTTTATTCTTCGGATTTTATCTATCTGTTAATGCCTGACCGTTTCAGTAACGGAGATCCTAACAATGACCATTATGCGAATATGCGGGACACGGTCGTTGACAGGAACAATCCACTCGCCCGTCACGGAGGGGATATGCAGGGTGTGATAAATCACCTGGATTACTTTCAACAGCTGGGCGTTACGACGCTTTGGCTGACGCCGGTTCTTGAAAACGACATGCCGCTGGAAAAAGAATCGCCGGGCATGATGAGCGGCTATCATGGTTACTGGTTTACCGACCCCTATGAAATTGACAAACGAATGGGTGGTAAGGACGCCTATTTAAAACTGGTGGCGGCAGCCCATGCACGGGGCATGAAAATTATTCAGGACGCCGTATACAATCACGTAGGCGTGGAGCACTGGTTTGTCAGCGATCCACCCACTGATGACTGGATCAACCACTGGCCAACTTATCAAAATACCAACCACCGGGAACAAACCCTTTTTGATATTCATGCCGCCCGCTCAGACAAGGAAATCATGGAAGCGGGATGGTTTGAGCCCCATCTGCCCGACCTAAATTTGAGAAACCACTTTCTCGCTACTTTTCTGATCCAACAGGCCATCTGGATGACGCAGACTTTTCAATTGGATGGTTGGCGGGTGGACACTTATAAATACTGTGACCCCATTTTCTTAAACCGGCTAAACGCTACACTGGAAAAAGAATTTCCTTCCATCACTTCCTTGGGAGAAGCGACCGTAAACAGTGTATCGGCGGGCGCCTATTTTTGCCGAAACAACCTGGATGTTTCCTGGAAAAGCAATCTGACGGGAATCTTGGACTTCCCGGTTTGTGATGCAATGCTGGAAGCCGTCAGCCATCACAAAGGATGGACAGGGGGTGTAAACCGACTCTATACCACACTGGCCGACGATATGCTCTACAAAGACCCTATGAACAACTGCATTTTCCTGGATAACCACGACCGCGACCGGTTTTATTCTTTGGTGGACGAAGACACCGCGCGTTTCAAAATGGGGATCGGGCTTTTGCTGACAGAAAGAGGGATTCCTCATCTCTACTATGGAACAGAGATCCTCATGAAGAATTTTAAAAACCCGTCCGACGCGATGGTGCGAGAGGATTTTCCCGGTGGATTTGCAGGAGATCCAAAAAACAAATTTCTTTCTTCAGGCAGAACACCCGCAGAAAACTTTGCTTTTAACTACGTAGCCCGGTTGGCCAATTTCAGAAAAAATTCCAGTGCCCTGAAAAATGGGAAACTGATGCACTATATTCCGGTAAACGGGACCTATGTTTATTTTCGATACGATGATCATCAAACCATTCTCTGTGTGCTGAACGCCGACAGTTTGTCTACCACCATCACCTTCCATGATTATGCAGAAAGGACCCAGGGATTTGAAACGGCGACAGATGTCATGACGGGAACCGTTTACCCTGTCACCGGCAAAATGGAAATGCCGGGTGAGGCGATCCGGATACTAGAACTAAAAAAACGGCCGACTGACAATAAGGTTGTACATTAGTGAAGGTGAACAAAGTGACTACTGAATACGAACATACCCATTTTGTAGATTCCACTAAGTCGGTTTGGAATTACTCCCTTTTTTCTGATACGGATATCAGCAATTTTCAAAACGGGACTCATTATCGCTTATATGATATCTTCGGATCCCATCGCCGAGAAGTGCTGGGAACTACGGGATATTATTTTGCCGTATGGGCCCCCAATGCAACGGCCGTGTCGGTGATTGGAAATTTCAATGACTGGAAACCCGACGCTCATCCTTTGTTTGTGCGACTCGAAAAATCTGGCATCTGGGAGGGATTTATCCCCCACGTGCAGAGAGGTGAAATTTACAAGTATCATATCCGGGGATTCAACGGTTCAGAGACTGTCAAGGGCGATCCGTTTGCACATTTTTGGGAACAAAGACCCAAAACTGCCTCCATCACCTGGGACCTGGATTATACCTGGAAGGACGCGTCCTGGATGAATACGAGAAAAAAACACAATGCACTCGATCAGCCTTGGAGTGTTTATGAAGTGCATCTGGCCAGCTGGATGCGTCCCAGTGCCGATGATGAGGAATCCTATAATACCTATGACCAGATTCGAGAACGGATGGTTCCCTATATCAAAGAAATGGGATTCACCCATGTGGAATTGATGCCGGTGATGGAATATCCCTACGATGGGTCCTGGGGCTATCAGGGAGTGGGTTATTTTGCACCGACTTCCCGTTTCGGTGATCCGCAATCTTTTATGGAGCTGGTCAATGCTTTTCATCAAGCGGGAATAGGCGTATTACTCGATTGGGTACCTTCTCACTTTCCCTACGATGCGCACGGTCTTTATATGTTTGACGGCGCCAACACCTATGAGTATGCTGATATGCGCAAAGGCTATCACCCCGACTGGAACAGTTATATTTTCAATTATAAAAGAGGCGAGGTCAAATCCTTTCTGATTAGCAGCGGACGTTTTTGGTGCGACCTTTTTCACGCCGATGGCATTCGGGTGGATGCCGTAAGTTCCATGCTGAAATTAAATTATTCCAGAACCACCGGCCAGTGGGAGCCCAATGAATTCGGGGGAGATGGCAACCTGGAAGCCATTGCATTTATTAAAGACTTAAATGAAACCCTTTACCGGGATTTCCCTGATACGCAGACCATCGCCGAAGAGGCAACCGATTGGCCGGGTATCAGCAGACCCACCTTTGCCGGTGGTCTCGGATTCGGTATGAAATGGATGATGGGTTGGATGCATGATACCTTGGATTATTTTAAAGCGGACCCCCTGATGCGTAAAGGCTTACAGGATAAGTTCACCTTTAGTATGATGTACTACTATGACGAAAATTTTATGCTTCCCCTCAGCCACGACGAAGTGGTTCATGGGAAATCTCCCATGCTCTATAAAATGCCGGGAGACGACTGGCAAAAATTTGCCAATCTGCGTTTGATGTATACTTATATGTTTTCTCATCCCGGTGGCAAACTCCTTTTTATGGGGAACGAATTCGGCGCGACCGATGAGTGGAATCACAAGCGCGAACTACAATGGTATCTGCTCAAATATGAACTGCATTGGAAAATGAAGGACTGTGTTCGGGACCTCAACCTGCTGTTGAGGAATGAGCCCGCACTTTATGAAAATCAATTTAACGAGCAGGGTTTTGAATGGATAGACCTGGATCATCGCCAGGAATCCGTGATTGTCTTCAGAAGAAAAGGCAAGGACGCGGTCAACGATATTCTGGTTGTGCTGAACATGACACCGGTTGTACGCAACAATTGGAAAGTCTATGCAAACGGAAAATCTGCCTGGAGCGAAATATTTAACAGCGACGAAAGAAAATACGGAGGCTCCGGCGACATTTTTAATCCTGAACCCATTGTTACCTTGGTTGATAAAGAGCAGGGCCGCTACGAAATCAATGTCCACCTTCCTCCGCTGGGGGCCATAATCCTGAAATAAACCAAAAATTGGAGATCGTTTTACCGTTAAATCACGAAAGATTTAATGGATGGTAAAAATGAATCTTATTATTACATTTGGATAGCATCTCCATTAACCAAAAGGACCTTATCACTATGCTTGGATATTTACACAAAAAATCAAAAAAAAACGATCCGACCATTGTTTTAAAAAAATCTTCCAAGAGCCTGTCTTCCTTGGTTTTGGAGCTGATCAGTCCATATAAGAAATGGCTGCTCGTCATTTTTCTGGCTATGCTGTTGGAAACAGCCATGAGTCTACTCGGACCCTGGCCCCTTAAAATTGTCATTGACAATGTAGTAGGTCATCATGCTTTGCCTCACTGGCTGGCTTGGATTAAGGACATGCCCTGGGGAGACAGCAAAATGGCCATTGCAGCCGGAGCGGCCTTTGGGTTGGTCCTGATCGCCCTGATTGGAGGCATCGCCGGGTATATCGATAATTACTACACAGAAAGTGTAGCGCAATACGTCGCCAATGACCTTCGTCAAAAAGTCTATCATCACCTGCAGCGGCTTTCGCTTTCTTATTATGATTCCCATCAAATTGGAAATATATTAAGCACCATTACCTCGGATGTTTCTACCATTCAGGGATTTGCTTCTTCGGCGCTTTTGAGTATTCTCATTGACGCCCTGACGATTGTCGGCATGCTCGGTCTCATGTTTTATATGAACTGGGATTTTGCACTCGTTGCCGTAGCCGTTACGCCCATCCTGCTTATGTTCGTTGCCCGATTTAAGAAGGCAGTAAAAAAAGCCACACATGATGTGAGAACCCAGCAATCCACCATGGTTTCCGTGCTCCAGCAGGGGTTGGAATCCGTTCGGGCTGTCAAAGCCTTCGACCGGCAGGATCTGGAAGAAACACACCTCAAAGATGTGAGCATGAGTACGGTTCAGGCTTCCTTAAAAGCCAGAAAAGTCAAATCACTGCTTTCCCCGGTCGTGGCACTCATCGTTTCGGCCTGCACCGCTTTTGTGCTTTGGCGCGGAGCCCACTTGGTATTGACAGAAGCCATGACCCTTGGCGGACTGACGGTGTTTCTTTCTTACCTCGGAAAATTTTTTAAACCTGTCCAGGATCTGGCTAAAATGACCACGTCGATTGCACAAGCCTCCGTAGCCCTGGAACGCATCCAGGCGATTTTGGATACCGACACGGTCATCCCGCAAAAACCGGATGCCCGAGAGCCAAAAAATGTGAAGGGCCAGATCGATTTTGAACATGTTGCCTTTTCTTATGAACCTGAATCACCCATCTTAAGCGATGTTCATTTTTCTATTAAGGCCGGACAAAGAATCGGTATTTGTGGTCCGACTGGCGGAGGTAAATCAACGGTCGTGAGTCTGATACCCCGTTTTTATGATCCTTCCAAAGGGAGGGTGCTGATTGACGGAGTGGATATTACCGATTACCAGTTGCATGGAAATTCTGGGCTCCGGGATCAGATCGCTTTCGTCTTGCAGGACACCGTGCTTTTTTTCGGTACGGTCCGCGACAACATTGCCTACGGTAAACAAGGTGCTACTCAGGCTGAAATCGAAGCGGCGGCCAAGATGGCCAATGCCGATGAATTCATTGCAAAAATGGCGCATGGCTACGATACGATGGTAGGAGAAAGAGGACTAACCCTTTCCGGGGGACAACGGCAAAGAATTGGAATCGCCCGGGCCATCATTCGAAACTCACCCATCTTGATCCTGGATGAACCGACAGCGGCCCTGGATACAGAATCGGAAAAATTGGTAATGGAAGCGCTGGAACGCCTCATGAAGGGCCGCACCGTTATCATCATTGCACACCGGTTGAGTACGATCCGGGATGCCGATAAAATTGTCGTTCTCAAAGGTGGTTATGTAGCTGAAGAAGGAACCCACGACGAACTGGTGGCCAAGAAAGACGGAATTTACGCTGAACTCTATCATATTCAGTCTGGTTCTGAGCCCCTTGTCACCGCACCATCAAACTAATTGTCCATTTAATTGTAAATTATCTTATGTCAAAAAATTTGTCTACCAGAACCATCATTATCCTGCCTGATGACACAAAAAAGCCGATTGTGGAAGCCATTGAGGCGGCAAAAAAAAACATCAAGATTAAGATGTTCGTTTTCTCCGACCCGGATTTGATCCAGGCGGTAGTTACTGCTAAGAAAAGAGGAGTGGATATCCAGGTCATGCTCAATCCGGCCCGTCGAACAGGCGAAGAAGAAAACGGTGAGACCCGCAAGCTACTGGAAGAAGCGGGGATCGAAGTCAAAGACAGCAACCCGAAATTCGGAATCACCCATGAAAAATCCATGGTAATCGATGACGAGATTGCTTTTATCAAATCCCTGAACTGGGCTACAAAAAATTTGACGGTAACACGTGATTACGCCATTACCACCAACCATAAACATGAAGTTGAAGAAGTCGTGGCCGGTTTTGTTGCTGACTGGAACCGGACTGATTTTGATCCGGGAGAACATGCCCATATGATCTGGTGTACGGGTAATGGACGCGACCGGATTGCCCGGTTTATAGATGAAGCCAAACATTCCATTTACGTCCAGAATGAACGCTACCAGGATTCAGTGATTATTGAAAGACTGGTGCGTGCGGCCGTTCGGGGTGTAAAAGTGCATGTAATGGCCAAACCTCCCCATTCACTCAAAAAAGACAAATTGGTCGAAGGGGTAGGGGGTCTGCGTATCATGGATGATGTGGGCATAAAAATTCATACCATCCGTCATTTGAAGTTGCACGGAAAAATGCTCATCGCCGACGGATGCCGTGCCATCGTGGGATCGATCAATCTGGCGCCAGGAAGTTTTGACGACCGGCGTGAACTTGCCATTGAAGTGCATGACGAGGATCTGGTCTTAAGACTGGTTCAGGTATTTCATGAAGACTGGAAAAATTCTCATCCACTGGATCTCACCGATGAAGGGTTGTTTGCCGACCTGACCAATAAAGGGGATGGGGGAGATGAAAATCTCGCCCTCAATATAAAGCACAAAGACAAATCGGACGACGACGATTAGTGAGCAATGGAAGAAAGCTGCTGAAAACCGGAATGTTTTCAGGCCGGCATCCCTTACATTCTTTCCGGCACTTTTATTCCCAGCAGGCCCATAGAAGATTTAAGAATATGGGCTGTCATAACGCAGATCCGTAAGCGCAGTTGCTTTTTAATTTCTGTTTCTGCCCGGCTCACCGAATGTTCAGCATAAAATGAGTTAAAAATCTGGGCAATGCTGAATGCATAATTGGCAATCAAAGACGGGTTCATCTCAGTGCAGGATTGTTGAACGATCGCGCCGTACTTTTCCATGGCGATCACCAGTTCTTTTTCCAATGGCAGCAGCCCCGTGATCATTTCTTCGGCGTAGGAACCAGGGGGTTCTCTACGCAGGATTGATTTAATGCGGGCATGCGTATATTGAATGAAGGGACCGGTAAACCCGTGAAATTCGATGGATTCTTCGGGATTAAATACCATTCTTTTTTTCGGATCTACGCGGAGCAGAAAAAATTTCAATGCGCCCAGACCAATGGTATCGTACAATTCTTTGCGTTCTTCTGCAGTAAAGTCATCCACCTTTCCCAGCTCCTCGGTGTGCTTGGCCGCTATCCCCGTCATTTCATCGATGATGTCGTCGGCGTCTACCACCGTACCTTCCCGGGTTTTCATTCTACCCGTTGGAAGCTCTACCAGCCCGTAGGACAAATGATAGATGCCTGAGGCAGTAGGCAACTGCAGTTTTTCGCAGATGAGCTTGAGTACTTTGAAGTGATAATTTTGTTCGTCGGCTACTACATAGATGCTGCGTTGGGGATGATATTCATCGTATTTCTCCACAGCAAGTCCAATATCCTGGGTCATATAAACGGCGGTGCCATCGCTTCGCTGAACAATCTTTTCATCCAGGCCATCGTCTTTCAGGTCGATCCAAACGCTGCCGTCCCCTTTTTGGAAGAAGACCTTATTTTTCAAACCCATTTCCACCAGATCTTTTCCGAGCAGGTAGGTCTGGCTTTCATAATAGATCTTATCAAAATCACTGCCGATTCTTTTATAGGTAACGTCAAAGCCAGCATAAACCCATCCGTTCATCATTTTCCAAAGCTCCAGGACCTGCGGATCGCCGGCCTCCCAATCCACCAGCATCTGTTGCGCGGCTTTCATAAGCGGGGCTTCCTTTTCTGCCTTTTCTTTGGGTACGCCCAAGGCCAGTGCTTCTTCCACCTGTTTTTTGAGCTCCGTCCCGAATAGAACATAAAAGTCCCCTACAAAATGGTCTCCTTTGATGCCGGTACTTTCCGGGGTTGCTCCCCCTGCAAAAAGTTGCCAGGCGACCATGCTCTTACAAATATGGATCCCCCGGTCATTGGCGATACAGGTTTTTACAATATCATATCCGCAGGCTTTGTAAAGCGCGGCCACCGTCCAACCCAGAAAGTTGTTTCTGAGATGACCCAGGTGAAGTGGTTTATTGGTGTTGGGAGAGGAGTATTCGACCATCACCCGCTGGTGGCGGTCAGCCTGCATACCCCAGTCTGCCTGGTCGTAGTGGGTTTCGAGAAAATCCAGTAAAACCCGGTCAGCCATCACCAGATTTAAAAAACCCTTGATCACATTAAAGGAAGCAAACCAGGACGGTTTGGAAGCCATCAGGGCCTCTCCCAGGGCTTTGCCCAGCTGATCGGGCGATATCTTGAGGGTTTTGCTGAAAGAAAATAACACGACGGTATAATCACCCTCAAATTCCGGTTTGGTTTCGTTTACCAAAACCTCATGGATTTCGATTGGGTGATTGTATTTTTCGGCCAATAAGGTCTGAACGGCCAGTTTGATGCCGGGTACAAGCTCCATTCTAGTAGAATTGAGCGCAAAAGTAGTATTTGTTGGGTAGACTATCTGGCCCGTTTTTATTAACTTCGCGCCCGGAATCAGAGGATTTATGCCAAAAAAGGAGATCATTTCAATTATTGATTTTTTCTATCCGCCCTTCCGAAAATTTGTTTCCCTACAAACCTTTCGATATGCTGTTTGTGGTGGCGCCAATACGGTCCTGGATATTTTCGTGTTTTTTCTCGCCTATAATTATATCCTGCACAAGGAAATCCTGAATCTCGGATTCATTTCTTTCAAGCCCCATATTGCAGCTTTTATTATTTCCTTTCTTATCAGTTTTCCAACGGGTTTCATGCTCATGCGCCACGTGGTATTTCCGGGATCCATTCTTCATGGCCGGGTACAGCTTTTTCGATACTTTCTCCTGGTTTTGATTTGCATTATTTTAAACTACATTTTCATCCGACTTTTTGTAGAGCGTTTCCATTTGTATCCGACTGTTTCTAAAATTATCACTACGGCCATTGTCGTTTCCTTCAGCTATGTGACGCAGAAAAATTTCACCTTTAAGGCAGACCCTGTAAAGCCAAAAGCCTAAGCCTTGTCCTGGGCTAAGCCCGTTTAACCTGCCCCCTTTACCCGAAATTTGTAAGACGATTGTTTGTATATTTAATTATCACAAGGCAGTGTTGAATCCGCTGCCTAAAAAAATTAATACGATGCCAATGAGTACTACACGCAGAAATTTCCTGAAAACCGGCGGTTTTACCGTCGCAGCCCTGGCTCTGGGGACCCATAAGCTGATGGCCGCAGCCAGTCCCGGCATTTACCTGGGAATACAGTTGTACACTGTTAGGGATGACATGGACAAAGATCCTTCCGGCACCTTAAAAAAGTTAGGAGAAATGGGCTATAAGTATGTAGAACACGCCAACTATCACGACCGGAAATTTTATAAATATCCTCCCAAGGAATTTAAACAGTTGTTGGCGGACAACGGAATGGAAATGCCCAGCGGCCATGTGGTTATGCTCCCAGCAGACTATGACTTTGCAAAAAACCAGTTTAAGGACAGCTGGAATTATACAGTAGAAGATGCGGCAACCGTGGGCCAGAAATTCCTGGTTTCCCCCTGGCTGGACGACAGCAAGCGCAAGAACATGAAAGATTTTAAAGAGTATATGGATATTTTCAATAAATCGGGAGAGTTGTGTAAAAAGTCCGGAATGAAATTCGGCTATCACAACCATGATTTTGAATTTACCACTAAGATCGATGGGGGGTTATTGTATGACCTGATTCTCAACAATACTGACCCAGCCCTGGTAGCCCAGGAACTGGATATGGGCAATCTATACAACGGTGGATTCAAGGCCATAGATGTGGCAAAAAAATATCCAGGCCGTTTTGAACTCATGCATGTCAAGGATGAAATCCTCGCTAAAAAACTGACCGGTGGGGAAAAGTATGAAAGTACAATTCTTGGCCAAGGGGTGGTGGGTACGCAGGAAGTCTGCACTCTCGGAAGGACAACCGGTGGAACCAAATATTTTATCGTAGAACAGGAATCTTATCAGGGTCTGACGCCACTGGACTGTTCAAAGAAGGACTATACAATCATGAAGGCCTGGGGATATTGATGACTGAGGACGAATTTTAAGCCCAAGTTCAGGACAAAATTAACCCCCCTCTTAGCGAAAAGAGGGGGGTTGTTGTTTATCGGTTGATTCCTGAAAAGATATCTTTTCCGACTCATGCTTTTGGGCACAAGGGAACGCCTAGTAACGGTAATGGTCTGCTTTGAAGGGACCTTTTACAGGAATTCCCAGGTACTGACTCTGCGTTTCAGTCAGTTCATCCAAGGTCACTCCAATTTTCGCAAGGTGGAGGCGGGCCACTTTTTCATCCAGGTGTTTGGGCAAAACAAATACAATGTTTTCGTATTTGTCATGATGCTGCCAAAGTTCGATCTGTGCCAGTACCTGATTGGTAAAAGAATTGCTCATCACAAAACTTGGATGACCGGTAGCACAACCGAGGTTCACGAGTCTGCCTTCAGCCAGAATGATCACGTCCTTGCCATCGATATTATAAATATCCACCTGTGGCTTTATCGTGTCTTTGGTATGACCGTATTGATTGTTGATCCAGGCCATGTCGATTTCGATATCGAAGTGTCCGATATTACAAACAATGGCTTTGTCTTTTAAAGAGCGAAAATGTTTTTCGGTGATCAGATCCCTGCATCCCGAAGCGGTAACGACAATATCGGCTTCTTTTACAGCATCTACCATCCGTTTTACTTCAAAGCCGTCCATAGCTGCCTGCAAAGCGCAAATCGGATCTATTTCGGTAACGATCACCCGGCATCCAGCCCCTTGCAGAGACTGTGCGGATCCTTTACCCACATCACCATATCCTCCTACCACCGCTACTTTCCCGGCCATCATCACGTCCGTCGCCCGGCGGATCGCATCAACCAGACTTTCTTTACAGCCGTACTTATTGTCAAATTTTGATTTGGTTACCGAGTCGTTGACATTGATCGCTGGCATAGGAAGGGTACCCTTGGCCACCCTTTCATATAAGCGATGTACGCCCGTAGTGGTTTCTTCTGAAATTCCCTTTACATGCTGGACCAATTCGGTGTATTTGTCCAGTACGATATTGGTCAAATCGCCTCCATCATCCAAAATCATATTCAAGGGACGATCCGTGCTGCCGAAAAATAAAGTCTGTTCAATACACCAGTCGGCTTCTTCAAGACTCTGACCTTTCCAGGCGAAGACACCGATGCCAGCAGCTGCGATGGCAGCGGCGGCATGATCCTGTGTAGAGAAAATATTACAGGAACTCCAGCGAACTTCTGCTCCCAGTTCAATGAGGGTTTCGATCAAAACCGCTGTCTGAATGGTCATATGCAGGCAGCCGGCGATGCGGGCACCTTTGAGGGGTTTTTGTTTGCCGTATTCAGCGCGCAGCGACATCAATCCAGGCATTTCGGCTTCTGCCAAACGGATTTCTTTGCGGCCCCAGGCTGCCAGGCTCATGTCCTTCACTTTGTAAGGAAGGGTCAGATCAATATTTTTCGTTTTTGTAGACATATGATGGTTTTATGCTGTAAAGGTAAATTTGTAGAACAAGAATACCATAAATATTGCCAATTTTAGGACAAATCAATAGTAATTAGTAACTTTTCGGAACAAACCTGCTAATACCGATGCAAAAAGACCCCACAATAGAACAAGAAGCCAGTCCCAAACCCGTCTTGGATGAAAAAGACAAAGCCATTCTTCGTTACCTGCAAACCAACGCCAAAGCCACCGTCCGGGAAATTGCCACCCAGGTTCATTTGAGTACCACACCGGTGCATGAACGAATCAAGCGAATGGAAGACGAAGGGGTCATTCTGCAGTATGCCACTTTGATGAATCATTCCCTAATCAACAAAGGCCTGATGGCCATCTGTTATATTTCTCTAAAGGAACACAGCAAAAAATCTGGCGGAAAATTTATCAAGACCATTTCGGAAATGACGGAAGTCATTGAATTCTATATTATCTCCGGAGCGTTTGATTTTATGCTCAAAGTGGTGGCGAGCAATATGGATGACTACTATAATTTTCATGTGAATAAACTGGGACAGGTAGAAAATATCGCCCAGGTACAAAGCACTTTTATCATGGGCGTCATCAAAGCCGGTCAGCCGGCCATCACATAAGTTTTACCAGGTCAGCCACCACTTTGTCTATGGGCAAGCTGACCGATTCAGCAGAAAAGTCCAGCCAGGGTATAAAACGAAAGGTTTCTGTTTCGCCCGTTTTCCGGTATACTTCCATTTGGGCTTCGTCAAAATCAAATGATTTTGTGCGCAGGGGTGCGCGGATTTCTTCGAGCGCTTCAACCCGGTAGTAGATAGAAATAATCTGATGTTCGGGATTAAAAGCACTCATCTGAAAAAAATCGGTGGTATACAGGTGGTCTGTAACTTTCACAGAGAGATTCATTTCCTCCAGGAATTCTCTTTTTAGACAGTCCCGTGTGCCTTCCCCGAATTCCAGTCCCCCGCCCGGGAATTTGGTGTACTGGTTCCCGCGGATGTATTCATCCGATACCAGTATTTCCCTATTTTTTCCCATTAAGATTCCGTATACCCGTATATTAAACATGGTTTGAAATTAGCAAATATTCACTCTCAAATTTCAGGGTGTTATTTCCTGCTATATTGAAAATGAGAAAATTGTTATCTTGAACTGAATAAATACCCATCAAATCCACCAGCTATGGCAGAAGATGAAATTGTAAAACACACCAAGAAAATTTACAAAACCTGGTTTAGTAAAGAGTTTTCTATTTGGCATAAAATTTCGGAATTCTTCATCGAGATCATCATCATCGTTTTTGCAGTAAGTGTTTCCATCTGGTTTCACAACCGCAGTGAATATGCTCATCAGCAGCAGGAGGTAAAGTCTTTCATGATGGGATTAAAAGAAGATCTGTCGCATGACATTGTAGAAATGCAAGAAGACAAAAATTCCTATCACCTCCAAAAAGCGATTTTCACCTACATCAATCAGCTCAAAATCAAAGAGCCCGTGAGCAAGGATACGCTGAGAAAATACAACAACTGGCTATTCAATACCACGGAGCTGGATCCCAACGACGGAAGATTTCAAGGCTTTAAATCTTCGGGTAAAATTGGAACCATTGAAAACAAAGAATTGCAAAATGACATCATGGATTTGTATGAAGAAGACATACCAGCCCTGCTTGGAAGTTCAAAAATGTTCGTTTTGATCAAGGTGAAGTTTTTCGAAATGTTTTATAGCAATCTGAAGCGCCTGACCGATTCCACAACCAACATTCAGGCTTTTTTAAAAACAGATCAGGTATATGCAATCAGCGGTTCACTTGCGTCAACGGAAGGGGTGCTTGCTCGATACATGGAATGTGAGAATAAAATGAGAAAAATTATTCAGGAAATTGACAAAGAATATCCCTGAGAAGATGCACTGGGATAGGATATTTCATCACTAAAAAAACGAAAAAATGAAAATCGTCCGGACAATTTTTTTATGGCTCTTTTTTTATGTCTTTTCAACCCGGGACCTACAGGCGCAAAACAATTCAGCGAGTTCTCAAACGCTAAAACAGGTTGAAATAGTAACCTTTACACCCGGTGCCTCTACATCGAGCCAGGACTTTGTAGACAAATCGTTTCATAGCATTGCAAAAAAATTGCCCATCGTGAAAGAATTTGAATACGGGACTGACTCGAGCGATAAAAACCATGTGAAGCACGTTTATGTAACCACCTTCAACAGCAAAGGGGATCTGGTTACTTACAATGCCACTACCGAACATCAGGCCATTACCAAGCCGGGAACAAACAATATTCAACAGGTAACCACGGTAGTCTACCCGGTAAATAAATAAAAAAAGCCGCCCTTAAAATTAAAGGCGGCCTCGTTTTCTTGCCTGGAATTTCACCGCTGAAAGGGAGGTCCCGAGCAGATTCGAACTGCTGTAGAAGCTTTTGCAGAGCTCTGCCTAACCGCTCGGCCACGGAACCTTTTGACGTTGGCAAAAGTAGTATATTCGGACTAATTTCCCTAACTGGAACACAGAAATGCAGCGAATAGAAGAAAGCGAACTCATCATCAATTCCAGGGGGGCAATCTATCATCTTGATCTTCGTCCAGAAGAATTGGCAGATAAAATATTCTTGGTGGGCGACCCGGGCCGGGTGGCGGTGGTGAGCAAATATTTTGACCGGATAGAAATCAAACAGCAGCACCGTGAATTTATTTCTCATACCGGATTTATAGGAACGCAACGTTATAGCGTTATATCAACGGGTATCGGAACGGATAATATTGACATCGTCTTAAACGAACTCGATGCCCTGGTCAATATAGATTTTCAATCCCGGACCATCAAACCCGAACTTTCCTCCCTGCAAATTATCCGCCTGGGGACCTGCGGATCCCTGCAAAAAGACATTCCTGTGGATTCTTTTGTGGTATCCACCCATGGGTTGGGGATAGATAACCTGTTAAATTTTTACCGGATGGAGCCCAGGGGTGCCGAGCAGGAAATTCTTCAAGCCTTTATTACCCATACTCAGCTTCATCAACAATTTGCTCATCCGGCCATTGCCTCGGCTTCCGGTTTCTTATTAAAACATTTTACGGGGGGATACCACCCCGGGATCACGATCACCTGTCCGGGATTTTATGCACCCCAGGGCAGGATCCTCCGGCTGGGGCTTCGCCTTCCAGATTTAATTGAAAAACTTACCAGTTTTAACTTCGGCCCTTATCGGATCAGCAATTTTGAAATGGAAACCTCCGCTATATATGGACTGGGCAGCATGTTGGGTCATCAATGTCTCAGCTTAAATGTGGTGGTAGCGAACCGGATCAGCAAAACATTTTCGCGCAACGGATTGTTAGCTGTTGAGCAACTCATTGAGAAATCCCTGGAACGGGTACGTTCCATACCGCTTTAAATTTATCTTTGCACCCCATGAATATGCCATTTTCCAAATATCAGGGTACCGGCAATGACTTTATCCTGGTCGATAACCGTTCTAATGCATTTACGGCCTTGTCTCAGAAAGAGATCGAACGCCTCTGTGACCGGCGCTTCAGCATTGGCGCCGACGGACTTATGATGTTGAATCAAAAGGTTGGATACGATTTCGAAATGAAGTATTACAATGCCGATGGAAAGCCAGGTTCAATGTGTGGCAATGGTGGCCGCTGCATGGCCCTTTTTGCTTACGACCTGGGTTTGCGTAAAAATTCATTCCGTTTTTTTGCCAGCGATGGAGAACACGAAGCGGAATTGGAAAACGGATCTGCGATTATAAATCTGAAAATGAAGGATGTAGCCGGATACAAAGAAGAGGACGGACACTTCATTGTCGACACGGGCTCTCCCCACTACATCAAATTTGTTACGGATGTGATGGATATTGACGTGGTCAAAGAAGGCACAGAAATCCGGTACAGTGAACAGTTTGCCAAAGAAGGCATCAACGTAAATTTTGTTGAAGAAAAAGGCGCCGATGAGATCATAGTGAGAACCTATGAAAGGGGAGTGGAGGATGAAACATTTTCCTGTGGTACCGGCGTGACAGCCTGCGCGATTGTTTGCCATCACAATGACGTGGGCTATAACGATGTGACGGTTACCACCAAGGGCGGAAAGCTCGTCGTAAAATATGACCGCAGTTATGAAAATAAATATTCCAATATTTGGCTTTGTGGACCTACCGTAAAGTCTTTTGAAGGAACCATAGTCGTTGACCTATAAAAAAATTCCTGCGCTTGAAAAATGCTCCCTATTTTGGCATTGTCGCTGCCTTATTGCTCATCATTTGCTGTTTTTTCCCTTTGGCCTATTATCCGGATCTGCAGGAAAATTTTACGGGTTTTTATTCCAGGCAAAATGCTTATGGTAAACCAGGTATCGCCTTTATGTTTCTTTCTATTTTTTCGATTGTTCTATTTTTGATCCCCAAGTTGTGGGCAAAAAGAACCAATCATTTTATCGCAGTGTTGATTTTTACCTATGCACTGAAGACCTTCATTCTCTTTTCCAAATGTTATTTTTCTGTATGCCCTCAAATCAAACCTGCTCTGATGGGCACACTGGTGTTTTCCCTTGTCCTGCTCATTTCAAGCCTTCTTTCCAAAGCCGTGATCAGATCGGAAAATTCGATACCTGGGTCCTGAGGATACCCAACAATTATTTAATAGTGACCCTGAATTAATCTTGCGATGGCAAAGGCACAACCTGCGGCGATGGCGCCGATCATCATCACCCTGAATGCGCCGCCCACTTTGTTGACTCCGGTGAACTTGCTTTTAAAATAGCCGAAGACAAATAGACAAACCAGGGTAATGACAGAAGATATTTTTAGGCCCTCCAGGCCGTTGGATGCGAAAAAATAGGGGCTCAAGGGAATCATGCCGCCGACGATATAGGAGACTCCAATATTAAAGGCACTTTTGGCAGCCCTCCTTGGATCGGGTTTTTCCAGACCGAGTTCATATTTCATCATCAGTTCCACCCATTTTTCTTTGTCCTTGCTCACTTCTTCCACGGCTTGATTTTGGATATCATTGCTTAGTCCCAGGGAGGAAAAAAATGTTTTTAATTCTTGTTTTTCAATTTCTGGTACGGTTTCTACTTCTTCGTATTCCCGTTTCATTTCCGAATTATAGTGATCTACTTCCGTTTTACCAGCTAGGTAGCCACCCAGTCCCATGGCGATGGAGCCGGCTGCAATTTCAGCCAGTCCGGCAATGATAATCAGGTTGGTGCTGGAAACCGCTCCGCTGAGACCGGCTGCCAGTGCAAAAGGCACCGTCAGTCCGTCAGACATACCAATGACGATGTCCCGGATCGTTTCAGCGCCGAATACGTGTTCTTCCCGGTGGGTGTGCGTCGAAGACTTAACGGGCATTTCTGCATTGTCCTGAATCGCCATGGGATTTATTTACTGTTAAAATTAAAACTAATTAGTCCTTTTTAAGAATGGCCAGGCTGTCTTCAATGATTTCAAGACATTCATCCAACTGCGGTTTGGTAATGGTCAGCGGTGGTGCAAACCGGATCTTATTACCATGGGTAGGCTTGGCCAAAAGCCCGTTTTCTTTGAGTTCCAAACAAAGATTCCAGGCGGTTTCTTCCTGCGAGGAATGAATCACGATGGCATTCAGGAGTCCCTTTCCACGAATGGTTTCTATATGAGGAGAATTCAGCGCGCTCAACCCTTCCCTGAAATATGCCCCCATGATGGCGGCATTTTCAGTCATGTTTTCCTCTTTGAGAACCGCCAGCGAAGTTAGGGCAACGGCACAGGCAAGGGGATTCCCTCCATAGGTTGATCCGTGCTCGCCGGGTTTAATGGTCAGCATGATTTCATCGTCTGCCAGCACAGCCGAAACTGGCAGGGTACCTCCACTGAGCGCTTTTCCCAAGATTAGGATATCCGGCCGAACCCCTTCGTGGTCGCAGGCCAACATTTTCCCGGTCCGGCCGAGCCCGGTTTGAATTTCATCACCCAGAAACAAAACATTTGCCTGCCTGCAATATTCATAAACCTTACTGAGATATCCATCATCAGGCACCACGACCCCTGCCTCTCCCTGTATGGGTTCGATCAATACGCCTGCCACCTCTTTATATTGCAGCGCTTTTTCCAGTGCCGCCAGGTCATTGTAGGCGATCAGGTCAAATCCAGGCATAAAGGGCCCGAATCCAGCATAGGACCAAGGATCGCTGCTAAATGATATCACCGCCGAGGTTCGACCATGAAAATTATTTTCAAATACAATGATCCGGGCCTTGTTTTCTGGAATGCCCTTTACTGCATAACCCCAGCGCCTGGCCAGTTTGATGGCTGTTTCGACTGCTTCGACGCCGGTATTCATAGGCAATACCTTGTCATACCCAAAATATTGGGTGATAAATCGGGCGTATTCTGCAAACTGGTCATTGTGAAAGGCACGAGAGGTAAGTGTCAGACGTTGCGCCTGGAAAATCAGGCTTGCTATAATCTTTGGATGACAGTGCCCTTGATTCAGGGCCGAATAACCGCTTAGAAAATCGTAATATTTTTTACCATCCACATCCCATACATAAGTGCCCAGTCCCCGGGAAAGTACCACGGGAAGCGGGTGATAATTGTGCGCACCAAACTGGTTTTCCTGCTCAAGAATTGATTCAGTAGAGGTGGAATAAGAAGAAGTCATTTGCATAAAACTAAGATTAAAAAGAAAAAAATGCAGTGTGCCGGGGCGAAATGATTAACGCCGTTCAGTGATTGAGTAAATCAAGATTACTGCGAAGAAAAGATATGGTAGTCGGTAGTGTGATAGAGTGCAAGATAATAAAACTGCCCCAATATGGCGATCAGCTAATATTCGGGAAAATTTGGAACCTACCCACCCCGCCCGGTCACCCTATCCGGGAATAGGTTGCATCGTCAACCTGAAGATCCGGCAAGCCGCCCTTGGAAAAGATTCCATACAGGGTGGACCCGCTGCCGGTCATGGATGCAAAGAGTGCCCCTGCCGAGTAAAGTTTTTCTTTGATGGTTTTCAAAAAAGGAAATTCTTCAAAAACTGGGCGCTCAAAATCGTTGTGGAGGGTGGCGGCCCAGCTGCCTATGGGTTGATGGATGACCTCTGTTAATGGGGCCACCGGTCTGGCCGGTTTGATTTTCGAATAGGCCCAGGCTGTGTTGATCTTGATTTGCGGATGAATCAATAAAAAGGAGTAACCTGAAAGATCCAGTGAAACGGGTTCCAGCCTTTCTCCCCTTCCGCTGGCCAGACAGGGTGCATCCTGAAGGAAAAAAGGGCAATCGCTGCCCAGTTCCAGCGCATAGCTGAAAAGCTCATCGGAGGATAGGGGCAGTGAAAAAAAGCGAGTCATGATCCGAAGCATGGCAGCCGCATCCGATGAACCACCTCCCATGCCCGCACCAAAGGGTATCGATTTATACAAATGCACTTCCAGGGGTGAAATCTGCGGATATTTTTTTTTTAAAAGCCCATAGGCTTTTAGAATCAGGTTCTTGTCGGAACTTTCGGGAAGGGTCAGGCCGGCGGTGACCAACCGCGTCTCCCGGCCCGTATTGATTTCGAGCACATCCCGAAGGGGGAGGGGATAAAAAATAGTTTCCAGGTCATGAAATCCGTCTGGTCTTTTTGAGAGGATGGAAAGTCCCAGGTTTATTTTTGCGTGTGGAAATGAAATCATCCGGGGCGGCCTTTTTTACGGCTGTTGATCTCGTCTCTGATTTTAATTGCCCGTATATAGTCTTCCTGTTCCAATACCTCCGAAAGAAGACTGTTTAGGTCCTCCAAGGATAGTCCGCCCAGGTCTTCTTTTGTACCACCTTCCATGGTAACCGTTTCTTTTGGGAGTTTTTTCTTGCCGGTGCTGTCCTCCATCAGGATTCCCGCACTTTCAATAATATTTTCGTAAGTATATATGGGACAGCCAAATCGAACGGCCAGTGCCAAGGCATCGGAGGTTCGCGAATCGATTTCCACCGTATCGTGCTCACTGATACAGATCAGTTTAGAATAAAAAATACCCTCCTGCAAGTCTGAAATAATGATTTCCTGCAAATCGATCGAGAAAGCAGTCATAAAATTCTTCATCAGGTCATGGGTGAGCGGCCGGCTTGGATGCATTTTTTCTAAGGCAACGGCAATGGCCTGCGCCTCAAATCCACCAATCACGATGGGTAATCGCCGGAGTCCATTGATTTCACCCAACACCACTGCATAGGAGTGCGTCTGGGTAATACTATGCGATAATGCCACAATTTCCAATTCGATCTTCTTCATATAACAGGTCTGCCTCGGGGGCCTACTTGATGGTCTTTTGTTAAAAGGACAAATATAAAAAACTAATCCCTTTCGAAACAGATTATCCACCTTCGGCGGTACGAAACGATTAAGCCACCCCTTTTAGTTTTTTTACCGCTGCGATCAGTTTAGGCAGAATTTCAAATGCATCACCAACCATTCCATAGTCTGCCGATTTAAAGAATGGTGCCTCAGGGTCCTTGTTTATTACTACAATCACTTTGCTTCGGTTAACGCCGGCCAAATGTTGTATGGCCCCGGAGATACCGATAGCAATATAAAGATTTGGCGCGATGGCAATACCGGTTTGTCCCACATGTTCATGATGAGGTCTCCATCCTGCATCTGCAACCGGACGGCTGCAAGCGGTTGCTGCATGCAAGAGCTTGGCCAATTCTTCCAGAGGACCCCAGTTCTCAGGTCCTTTCATGCCGCGTCCGCCGCTCACTACGATTTCAGCTTCCGTCAAAGGAATTTCACCCGATACCATGGATACAGACTTGATCTGTGTGGCTGAAGGAGTTAAAGCGATATTCTCTGAAATGATTTCCGCAGTTCCCTCACCCACGACCACTGGATAGGTATTGGGGTTGAGAGAAATGATTTTTAGAGGTGTTTTAATGGCTACGGTACAAAAAGCCTTTCCGGAAAATACATTTTTCTTCACCTGAAAGCCGTGGGTTAAATCGGGTAGGGAAGTTGCTCCAGTAACCAGTCCGGCCTTTAACTGGGCTGAAAGTCCGGGCGCTATCGCCCGTCCGGTGTTGGTATGAGACAACACGATAACCGTTGCTCCGCTGCTGGCTGCAACGGTGGAAATAATGCGGATAAATTGTTCGCTATCTAATTGATTTAATGATTCGCTGGATACCTGATGAATTTTCTGTATCCCATATTTGCCCAAAGTGGAAAGATCTTCTCCCACCGTTCCCAGCAGGATACCTTCGGCGGGAACGCCCATTGATTTACCCAGTGCAGCCCCGTAACTGAGTGCTTCCAGAGAGGTTTTCTTAATCTGGCCTTCGGTATGATCGATAAAAATGAGAACGGACATATCGGGAGAATTTGAAAATTTGAGAAGATACAGTTTGATCTAGAAAAATTCAGGTGGCAGGATGGCAGATCCTCAAATCACTTTCGCTTCTTCATGTAATAGTTTTACCAACTCTTCAGGATTATCGGATGATATCATTTTTACTCCTTTTTTAGCAGGAGGCAATTCAAAAGAAATGACTTCAGTCAGCGACTCCGTTGGATGGCTTTCAACTACTTTCAATGGTTTGCTTCGGGCGCCCATGATCCCTTTCATATTGGGTATACGCTGTTCAGCCATTCCTTTCTGACAACCGACCACGAGCGGTAATTTGACTTCGACCGTTTCCTCACCGCCTTCTATTTCCCTTATGAGCGTGGCGGTTGTGCCTTCCAGTTCGAGTTTTGCCGCCAGTGAAACAAAGGGCATACCCAGCAGGGCAGCGAGCATACCCCCTACCGAAGCGCCGTTGAAATCAATGGTTTCCTTCCCGGTCATGATTAAATCGTAATTTCCTTCTTTTGCAACGGATGCGATTTGGCTTGCGACAAAAAAACTATCTGTCGGTTCTGTATTGATCCGGATGGCTTCTTCGCCACCCAGTGCCAGGGCCTTGCGGATCACCTGATCGCAATCTGCACCACCCACTGTTACCAGATGAATGATGGCCGACGGGTCTTTTTCCTTGATTTCAATCGCCCGGACCAAGGCATACCACTCATCATATGGATTCAGGATCCACTGAATCCCTTCGGTTCCAAATTTCCGGTTGTTATCAGTGAAGGCTATTTTTGCCGTCGTATCCGGAGTTTTACTTATACAGACTAATATCTTCATGGTATTCAATGGAGTTAAGGTTGTTTATGCAACTAAACAAAGTTAGTTCTTGCCAGGACAAGTTTATGATAAAAAAAACGAAAAATATTCTACCCGATGGAGAAAATAGAAAAGCTTAAAACTTTCCTGCTTCAATCTCCCGACGATCCGTTTTTAAAACACGCCCTGGCATTGGAATATATCAAGCAGGGCGATGATCCTTCGGCTAGGGAATTATTTGTGGGGATACTAACCAGGGATCCTACCTATATTGGATCTTATTATCACCTGGCTCATCTTTTACAAAGATCCGGCGATCTTCAAAGTGCCAAATTGTGGTATGAAAAGGGTCTGACTGCGGCAAAAAAAGCGGGGGATGAACATGCCTTTCGGGAATTACAGGCAGCACTTGAAGACCTTATGGATTAATTATGGAAAATCTCCTCTCATATTTTCAGGACACGTTAAAAAGGTTGCAGGTTGCAAAAAATGCCCGGCTTCTGCTGGCCGTAAGCGGCGGTCTGGATTCCGTCGTTCTTTCCCATCTCTGTTTCCTTTCGGGACTGGATTTTGGAATAGCCCATGTTAATTTTCAATTAAGAGGACCCGAAAGTGACCGGGACCAGGGATTTGTCCAACAATTGGCCGGTGGGTATCAGAAGCCTTTTTTGCTGGAGAAATTTGAAACGGCGGCTTATGCGCAAAAGGAAAAACAATCCATCCAGCTTGCAGCCAGAAACCTGCGATATACCTGGTTCAACTCCCTGCTGGGTGGTGCGCCGCAAGACTATCAATACCTGCTCACGGCGCACCACCTGGATGACAACATAGAAACCATGCTTATGCATTTTTTCCGGGGTACCGGGATCCAGGGATTGGCAGGCATACCGGAAAAAAATGAACGACTGATCCGACCGCTGTTATCGGTATCCAAAGCCGCTTTAAAGGATTTTGCAACAGCCCATGGCCTGAAATGGGTAGAAGACAGTTCCAATGATTTGGATGCCTATACCCGCAATTTTTTCCGCAATCAGCTGATTCCATCTTTGAAGGGAATTTTTCCCGAAATCAACCAGCATTTGGAGAAAAACCTTCAGCGGTTTTCAGAAACGGCCGCACTCTATCATCAAGTGATCGAACAATACAAAAAAAAATTATTGAAAACCGTGGGCAAAGAAACCCATATTCCGATTCTTCTTTTGCAAAAATCCATTCCGCTTCGGACGATCTGTTTTGAAATATTCAAAGGATATCATTTTTCTGCGGCTCAGACCGATGACCTCGTCCGACTTATGGGAAGTACAAATGGTAAATTTATTGCCAGCCCTTCTCACCGCGTGATAAAAAACAGATGTTGGCTGATTATTGCACCTCTAGAAAATATCGAGGCTTCGCATGTCATCATTGATCAAAACCATGACCATTTTACTTACCCGCAAGGAACGCTTTCGTTGAAAATATCAATGCGACAATCATTGGAAAATATATCTCCTGCCACTGGCTCGGCCTTACTGGATGCAGATAAAATTCAGTTTCCACTATTACTTCGAAAGTGGAAAACGGGGGATTACTTTTATCCCTTGGGCATGACCAAAAAAAAGAAACTTGCCCGTTTTTTTATAGATCAGAAATTGTCAAAGACCGACAAAGAAAAAATTTGGGTGCTGGTGATGGACAGCCAGATCCTATGGGTGGTGGGCCAGCGGATTGATAACCGGTTCAGTATACAGCCCTCCACTAAAAAAATTCTGACGATTAAAAATGCGGATGTTTGAGTTCATTCAGGAAGATATCCAACACGTCGGGCCTTACGGCAATCGTAAATAAAATGCCAAACAGCGCTCCGTAAAAATGGGCATCGTGGTTCACATTACCACCGCCTTTTTTCGACATATATACCGAGTATACCAGAAACAATCCACCGTAAATGATGGCGGGTATGGGAAAAACCAGGACAAGGATCTGCTGCCAGGGCTGTAAAAGTATAAAGGCAAAAAGAACGGCGGATACTGCTCCGGAGGCACCCAAACTCCGGTAGTTGTAATCGTTTCTGTGTTTGAGATAAGTGGGAATATTGGAAACGATCAAAGCGCCGATATACAATGCCAGGTAGTACCATTTTTGTAAGCCCAATATACCCTGGTAATGAGCCTCCATGACGGTCCCAAAAAAATACAAGGTCAGCATATTAAAAATCAAATGCATGTAGTCCGCATGTATGAGTCCGCAGGTAATAAACCTATAGTATTGGTGTTTTTTTGTGATTGCTGGAGGCCAGAAAATCAATTCGTCGACCAGTCTGCCATTTCTAAAACCGGTGATGGAAATAATACTTGTTATGGCAATGATGTAAAGGGTGATGTTGAACATGCAAGCGGTAAAGGGACTTAAAGATATACTTTAATCATAGAAATCAAAATAGCTTATTGGTGGTGGTATTTTTCGTTCCTTCCAATGGTGCATGCCCTGTAAATCTGTTCGGATAGGATGAGCCGTACCATCTGGTGCGGAAAGGTGAGGGTGGAAAGCGACCAGGTAAATTTTGATTTCTTTAAAACTGTTTCGTCCAGACCGTATGCGCCGCCTATCAAGAAAATAATCTTTTTTATACTTTCATTGCCCCTGTCTTGGATAAAATCTGCCAGCTTGCGTGAACTGAGCGCCTTTCCATTTTCGTCCAGGCATACCAGCCAGTCATCCGGTTTCAAAGCAGCCAAAATCAGTGTGGATTCTTCCTGCATGAGTTTTTGAGGGCTGAGGGTAGGGGCATTTTTTTTTAAACTGAACAGTCGCCATTCGATCGGATAATAATTTCCTATTCGCCGGGTGAAATCATCCACTCCTTTTTCAACATAAGATTCATGCGGCTTGCCGATCGCCCAGCATTCTATCTTCATGGGGTTAAAATTAACCCCTTATCTTCTTCTAACCTTTGATAAACCTTAAAATTTATCTATTTTGTACCGTCTCCAAAACACGTTCATGAAAAAAGTTGGTGGTCTCCCGCAGACCTGGATCTTGGTTGGCGTATTCATTTTATCCCGTATCCTGGTGGCCATGTTGGGACTGCGCCTGAATATCTGGGCTCTGTCCGTTTACTGGCAGTACCTGGATCTGGATACTTTACAAAATCATTTACTCCAGGGCGTATGGTACGATCACACCCAGCCACCTGTTTTTAATTTGCTGCTTGGAATTATTTTAAAAATCAGTGGTCACCACAGTACTTTGCTATTTGAAATCCTATTGAAAACGGTTTCGCTCATCAATGGCCTCCTGCTTTTTCATATCGTCAGAAAGTTAACCAGCGTCGAATTTCTTCCTTTATTGGTAGCATTGGCCTATATCATCAGCCCTGCTACGCTCGTATTTGAATGCGAGTTATTTTATACAACGATCATTTCTCTGCTGCTGCTGCTTTCTGTTTTCTATTTGATTCGACTTTCAAGATCTGCTAAACTGGGTGATGCGTTGGGTGTTTTTTTGCCAATGGTCCTGTTATGTCTGACCCGAAGCGTTTACCATATTGTTTGGTTGGTCATCGTCGCTGTTTTTCTGTTATATTACTGCAGAAAAAACGCGCATTTTTATCAGTTGATCCTGGTCTCACTGGTATCCATTTTACTGGTAGGCAGCTGGTATGCCAAAAACAAAATAATATTTGGAAAATGGACGACCTCCACCTGGATGGGAATGAATCTTTCCAGAAATGTATTTCATGACAATGAAATAACGGATTCCAGTAGGATCGAAGCCTATGATCCTTTTTCCAGAATAAGTGTTTACCGCAAATTCATTGACCCTGCTTATGAAAAGAAATTTAAAGGACTCAATGACCGGGACCTGCTACAGGAAACAAAAAATGACAGCTTGACCAATTTGAAGGAGGTGAGTTATATTCCGGTTGCCGATCTTTATATGAAGGCAAGTTTGGACCATATCAAATCCCATCCTTTGTCTTATGCACAAAACATCATACAATCGTCAATTTTATATTTTACACCAGCGACCATGTATTCACTGGCCATTGAACAATCCGGGAAAATTAAATATTTCGATCTTCCCTATTCCTTTAAACTGACCTACTTTGCGCACAACAAATCCCAAAGACGGGTATGGTTGACGATTTCAGCCATTCCCAAGTTGCTTTTTTACCTTTTTGTTTTTTTTACCTTCTTCCGCTATAGTATTCAAATCCGGAAAATGGCTTCCTGGAACCTGTTTATTTGTGTCACCATCGGATTTGTTTTTGTTGTTAGTTCCCTGTTTGAGCATTATGAGAACATGCGGTTTCGATTCGAAACCGAACCCTTGTTTTTAATTCTCGCGGCACAGGTAGTGAGTATAATATATAGCCGCTCCAAATCTTTGGATACTTTGCCTGAAGTATCCGTCGGCCATACTGCCGCTGGAAACCATTTATAGTTAAAAGGAATCGGCTTCCCGGTAAGCAGCGATCAGGGCAAGATCTCCTTGTTTTCCATCTTTGGAGTTACCATGTTCCATGCCCAACATACCCCGGTAGCCTTTGTCGTAGAGGTGTTTGAAAATATTCTTGTAGTTAATTTCGCCTGTTCCCGGTTCAAACCTCCCCGGGTTGTCTCCAATTTGAAAATAGGCGATTTCATCCCATGCCCGGTCGATGCTTCCGATCAGATCACCATCGTTTCTTTGCATGTGATAAATATCAAACAGGATCTTGCAACTGGGACTGTTTATTGTTTTACAAATCCCATAAGCCTGAGAGGAATGACGAAGAAAAAGATCGGGTGTATCGCTCAAAGGTTCCAGCACCATCACGATTTGATGGGGTTCAAGTATTTCTGCGGCGGGTTTCAAAGCTTCCAGTACATGTACGGTTTGGTAGTCCATGGGAATGCTCCGGTCAAAGTTTCCAGGCACAACCGTAACCAGTTTCCCGGTACATCTCTTGGAAGTATCGATCAGGTCCCTGGTATATTTTAAGAACTTATCCCGCCATGCAAGATTACCGGAGCAAAGGGAAGTACTAACCGGCCAGTGATCAAATCCATGGACAAAAACGCCCATGGACATATTTAATTTGGTCAACAGGTTTCCAATTTTTTCCTGGTCTTCGGCAGGCCGGTCCATCATGCCATTGTCTTCGATTGCGCGAAATCCCTGGTCATAACCAAAACGGATCTGATCGCTGAAATCTTTTCCCACTATATTTTTGAAGCTGCCATCATGAAAAGCATAATTCAATTTGAAAGGTTTATCCGTTTGCGGGGACGAATCTTTCCTGCCTGCCATTGATGTAGCCGGCACTCCCAGGGCGGCTCCTGCCATTAGGCTGCTGGAAATAAAATTTCTCCTTTTCATGGTTCTGTCCATTGTAGTTTCACCCTTTTTGGAATGGCTAAAAAATTGAACACTTATTTCTCTAAATCGATTGATTATAGGGAACGATATCCCCGGAGAAAATCAGCGATCTCCATTTTGTTTTTTCCTTCCAGCTGCAACTCCTCCACATAAATATATCCATCCATTCCCGCAAAACGCATCCAGGTTTTTCCATCCGTTTCCGTCAAACCCGGATGTTTGTCATGGTCTTCCTTCTCTGGTCTTGCCCGGTATATTTTCAAGGTTTTATGGTGGAAGTCGGTGTAAGCACCCGGAAAAGGAGAAAGACCCCGTATCTGATCGTAAATTCTTAAAATGGGATCCGTCCAGATGATCTCTGCATCCGTTTTGAAAATTTTTGGTGCAGTTTTCAAATCAGAAGGATTCATCATGGGTTGTGGTTTTTCCTCCAGGGTCCCATCCACCAATCCACGGATGGTTTGAACCACCAATTGAGCACCCACTTCCATCATCCGGTCATGCAGCTGACCGGCCGTCTCACTGGGACCGATGGAAATTTCTTCCATCAGCAGGATATTTCCCGTATCAATTTCCTGCTGGAGTTTGAAAGTGGTAACACCGGTCTTTTTTTCCCCATTCATAATCGCCCGGTTAATGGGTGCTGCCCCGCGATACTGAGGCAACAAAGAACCATGCAAGTTGATCGTTCCCATGGGGGGCATAGCCCAAACCAGCTCGGGCAACATGCGGAATGCAACGACCACCTGCAGATCGGCCTGATAGGATTTTAACATATCCAGAAATTCCTGGCTTTTCAATTTCTCCGGTTGCAAGACCGGAATATGCTTTTGTAGGGCGAATTGTTTTACCGCGGATTCAGTCATTTTCAAACCCCGCCCGGCTGGTTTATCGGGCGCCGTCACGACCGCTACGACCCGGAATCCATTTTCCGTCAGGGCCCGCAATGTGGCCACGGCAAAGGCGGGTGTTCCCAGAAAAACAATTTTTGGGTAATCAGTCATTTTAATTCTTATGGCCTATAACTTAAAGACTAAGGCTATATTAACTACACAATTAGTGCAACTTCCTTCAACAAATATACAGTCAGAAGTTTTGCATTATTCCAATTGATTTACCTTTACCCTCCAAGAAAGGAGGGGGCCAAGCCTCCGGTATTACCCTAAGGATATTTACTTACCACTAAAAAAAAATTATGGCCGTTCAATCCGGTGACACGATTAAGATTCATTACCACGGCAGACTATCCGATGGTACCACTTTTGACTCTTCAGCAGGACGTTCTCCCTTGGAATTTACAGTGGGCAGCGGCTCGGTGATTAAAGGCTTTGATGACGGAGTGCAGGGCATGTCGGTAGGAGACAAAAAAACAATAGAAATCCCATTTGCCCATGCCTATGGTCCGGAAGATCCTTCTATGATCATTGAATTCCCGGTTGACAGGCTACCCGAAGACCTGAAACCCGAACTGGGCATGCAGCTCAATATGAACAATGCAGAAGGACACCAGTTTCCGGTTGTCATAACAGAAATCAACGATCAGAATATTGTCCTCAATGCCAACCATCCCCTGGCTGGCAAGGACCTTATATTCGACCTGGAGTTGGTGGAGATTGTGGACTAAATTTCTTTTGAAGAACCAGAAACAACAGGCCTACACTCAGAAGGGATACGGCTGCTAGCATATAAGACCCTTCCAGACCGTTTATTCCACCCGT